>Ga0138355_1011050_pt1 | contig 12042 bp, 10 predicted proteins | sample YNPNP_1300MetaT_FD_101540 | JGI IMG/M metagenome (GOLD analysis project Ga0138355, IMG submission 101540) | Anoxygenic and chlorotrophic microbial mat microbial communities from Yellowstone National Park, USA - YNP NP_1300 MetaT (Metagenome... ...
ATTCTTTTCATTGCTCCTCATAGACTGGACCGAGCTCCAAACCAGCGTTTTCGTTTCGAACAGTATTTAACATATTTTGAGCAACAGGGTTATCGTTGTGAAATCTCAAATTTACTCAGTGAAAAAGATGATCGGTATTTTTACATGTCAGGAAAATGGTTTCGTAAGATTCGGATTCTTTTGAAAGCTGCGCGAAAGCGAATGGTCGATGTGAAGAAAATACGTCGAAGAGAATTTTCTTTGGTGTTCATCATTCGGGAAGCTTTTTTTATTGGTCCCCCTGTGTTTGAGCGAAAAATAGCAAAAACGGGTATTCCCATTGTCTTTGATTTTGATGATGCCATTTGGCTTGAAAATGTATCTGAAAACAATCGCTTATTTAAAAAACTTAAGTTCTTTTCGAAAACATCTGAAATTATTTCGTTGTCGACATGGGTTATAGCAGGTAACGAATATTTAGCTAATTATGCAAGGCAATTTAATACTAACGTTAAAGTTATTCCCACCACGATAGATACAAGTTATCATGTTCCACGAGGTAATCACGATGAGCATTATTCTGTTGTTATAGGGTGGACGGGTAGCAAAACTACTTCAGTGTACTTACGGGAGATCATAGAGGTATTGAGGAATATCAAGCGTCGTTTTGGAGAGAAGGTCGAAATATATGTCATAGGAGATGAGAATTTCAAAGATGAACAAATAGAAGTTGTTGCAGTACCCTGGCGCCGGGATACTGAAATTGCTGACTTGCATCGCATAGATATAGGAATCATGCCTTTGCCAGACAATGAATGGACACGAGGTAAATGTGGACTTAAGTTGCTTCAATATATGGCTTTAGAGATTCCTGCTGTAGCATCACCAGTTGGTGTAAATACTGAAATCATAACGCATGGCGAAAATGGCTTTTTAGCCAAGACCCATGAGGAATGGGAAAGATATTTATCGATGTTAATTGAAGATTCATCGCTTCGCAGCAAACTGGGTCGAGCAGGCCGCAAAACTGTCGAAGAAAGATATTCCGTTACAGCTTGGAAGAGGGAATATCTTGAGCTTATCTCACATTTGGTAAATAAAAATGGATAAGCATCCTGTATGCTTCCCTAATGCTAAATAAGGATTAAACAGTAGCAGCGTAGAAGTTTCTCAGTCTACGTTGTCGTGTAAGAATGAATTATTTTCTTTGAGTTTTGGCGTGTTATTTTGATCTAAAGTGATGAAAAAAGAGCTAATCAAGTTTGCATCCGAGGGTATGCCTTCTTGTAATTTGATTCCTTTTCGTAAAAATGCAGGTACTTGCTCATATTTAGTAATATCGATATTGCTAAGTGAAAAGCTGTTTAATTGTTTGAGGCGTTCTGCTTGATTGCTTTCAATATGCTTTTTCTTTTCGAGCATTTCTTCTTGTGAAGAGAGTAGTTCATTGTTTGCTTTCATAGGTTTTTCCATTTCTGCTGTTGCTATTTTGATTTCTTTGCTTTCAACGGCAGGGTTTTCCTTTGTTTTGGTAGTTAAGATAAAAGTTTCATTTTTTTCTTTTTCAGTTTTCTTTGGTTCTTCCATGGGAATGATTTGTGGATTTGAATTTTTTTCAAATTTTTGGTTTTGAAATTGAGTAGCAATGATGGTGACAGAGATAGCTTTTCCAAGACTCATGTCGGTGCCATTTCCCCAGATAATATCAGCTGTTCCTCCCGTTACATATTGAATGTATTCGGTAATATCAGAGATTTCGTCCATTCGTAATTCTTCTTCTCCCGAAGCGATATAAAGTAAAATTTTGCGAGTATCTTGCAAGTCAATATCTTCGAGCAAAGGAGAATTTATGGCAGCTTCAATAGCTATTTGAGCACGTTTTTCTCCTTCTGCAATGCCCGTACTCATGATGGCTCTACCACTTCCTTTCATGGTGGTTTTAACATCTTCAAAATCGACGTTTATGTATCCAGGAACAGTAATGATTTCGGCTATTCCTTTGGCAGCGGTGGTTAGGATATCATCAGCTTTTCCAAAAGCTTCACTAAGCGGTAAATTACCGTAATGTTCCCGAATTTTATCGTTGCTGATGATGATAAGAGAATCGCAATACTTTCGAAGTTCTTCAATGCCTTGTTCTGCGTGTTCTTTTCTAAGTCTTCCCTCAAATGAGAAAGGTCTTGTGACGATACCTACCGTTAAGATATCCATTTCATGAGCGAGTTTAGCTATTTCAGGGGCTGCACCTGTACCTGTACCTCCGCCCATGCCAGCTGTAATAAAGAGCATCTGAGTATTGTTTGCAAGCACTGCTTTGATATCATCAAGGTTTTCCAAAGCTGCTTCACGTCCTTTAGCTGGGTCATTACCAGCTCCACGACCTCGGGTAAGCTGTTTTCCAATTTGAATTTTAGTAGGAACAGGGCTGATGCTTAGCGCTTGGTTGTCAGTATTGACGACTACAAAATCAACCCCAATAATCCCTTTTTTAAACATGTGGTTTACAGCATTATTGCCACCGCCACCTACCCCCATTACTTTAATAATGGGAGTTTGGGCATCATCATCTTGAATTTGAATGTTTTTTAAAATGTTATCCATATATGTAATTTTTAAAATTTATTCAATACCTTCGTCAAAGAATCTTGATGTTTTTTGAAAAATTCTTTTAAAGAAGCCTTTGGTTTCTTTGCTTCCCTGATTAGGAATGTTTTTAGATACTGGGTATTCTTTTTGCATAAATTTTTCGTGTAGAATGAGACCAATGGAAGTAGCATACATGGGTTGATGAAGTTCTTTGTCTACGGTGTTGCTAAGGTGTTCGTTGGGATATCCTATGCGAGTTTCCATGCCTGTGACGTATTGGCAGAGTTGAGCAATATTTGCCAATTGTGCTCCTCCGCCTGTGAGGACTATTCCAGCAATTAGTTTATTAGCAAAACCAGAGTTTTTTATTTCACTGAAAATAAATTCAAAAATTTCTGTAACTCGAGCATGTATGATCAGTGCTAAATTTTTCATTGAAATTTCTTTTGGGGCTCTGCCTTTTAAGCCAGGGATGGTAATGTAAATATCGTCTTTTATTTGATCGGGTAAAGCGTTTCCGTATTTAATTTTTAATAATTCCGCATAATTTTTTAGGATAGCCAAACCTGTTTTAATATCCTCAGTAATGACATCTCCCCCAAAAGGAATAACTGAAGAATGGACGAGAATTCCATCAACAAAAATAGCCAGGTCGGTGGTGCCGCCACCAATGTCTACCAGCGCAACTCCAGCTTCTTTTTCTTCATCGCTTAAACAAACATAACTGCTGGCGAGGGGTTCGAGAATAAGATCGTTGATCGTTAGACCCGCTTTTTCAACTACTTTTTGAATGTTTTTGATGGCTCCAATAGAACCCGTAACAATATGAAACTTCACATGCATCGAGGCTCCAGCCATTCCCACAGGCTCTTTAATACCAGGTTCACCATTGATAATGTATTCTTCGGGAATTATGTGAATAATTTCCTCACCAGGATTGAGACTGAGTTTGTACATTTTTTTAATCAGTTCATCAATTTCTTTTTGTGTAATTTCTTCGTCGGGATTTGAGCGTATAACACTTTGCACTTGATGTAAGCTACGGATATGTTGCCCTGCAATGCCTACATTAACCACCTTAATTTCTGTGTTGCTTAATTTTTCTGCTTGTTGAATGGCTTCTTGAATAGCTTCGATGGTTTTATCAATGTTATGAATAACGCCACGTTTTACACCAGGTGATTCGACTTTGGAATAACCTAAGACATGCAGCTTCACAAAATCATTAAATTGGCCGACAATTACTGCTATCTTTGTCGTTCCAATGTCCAATCCAACTAAAATTTCATTTCTATTCATGTTTTTCTATTTTTTTTGTTCCAACAACTTGGTTTATATATTGAAAATTAAATGTTTCGTATAGTGAAGCATCTATCTTGGGATAGCCGTACATTAAGAAGTTTTTAAGATTCAGCAATTTGAGTTCAATATCGTCCAAATCTCCTAAAATATAGATGTGATCGCTTAAGAAGGTTATAATTTCAAAGTTGTTTGAGCTTTGAACATGGATTTGAGAAATAATTTCTTTTAATAAACTGTCGGCTTCTATTTTGTAGGCCAATGTGTAAATTTTGGATAAGATTGAGACTTTTTGTAGGCTATCGTAGGAAATACTGTCTAATAGAGTGAATTTGCTTGCTGGTACATAAGGTGGAATGTATTTTCCACTTATGGGTATTACATGATGAATAGGTTTTTGGGGATGAGGTAATTCATACCCTTCGTCGTCAAGGAAATAGGATTCTTGATGTAAAGGAAAAAGCCTTGCAATTGGATTTCTTACCGTTAGCTCGATGTGTAAGATATTGTTTTGCAAGTATATTTGAATGTTTTTAAACCACGGATTTTTTTGTAGACTATCGTAGATTATGATTGTATTGACTTCTTTGATTTTCCGAGTTAGTAGATTTCCGTGTTGTTGAAGGAGCATCTGTAGAATATCCGATTCATCAAAATTGAGTTTATCAGCTGGATTTTTTATTTCGATCTGGATTTTTTCAAGAAATTGTTCCTGATAGTGCCTATTTAGTTGCCAGATAAGCACTACAAGAAGAAGGATTGCAACCGAAATGATTCCTATCCAGATCTTACGATTCATTTTTTTTGATTTTTTCAATAATGGTTGGGGTAAGTAAATCAGCATTTCCAGCTCCGATGGTAACTACAATGTCCTCAGAATTAGCGATTTCATCAGGGATTTGTTCATAAGGCAGATACGCTCTGCGAGGGTTTGTCATTTTATTGAGCAAAAATTGTGGTGAAATTCCAGGAAGAGGTTTTTCGCGGGCAGGGTAAATGTCAGTTATTAAAGGAATGTCAAGCAAATCTAAGCTGGCAGCAAAATCATCGGCTAGGTCTCTGGTTCTAGAATAAAGATGTGGTTGAAAAATCCCTTTTATGGTTTTTGCAGGAAAAGCAATACGAAGAGCTTCGATAAGAGCTTTGATTTCTGTTGGATGATGAGCATAATCGTCGATGTACGTAAGCTTATTGTTTTGATAAATTATTTCGAAGCGGCGTTTAATACCGGGAAAACTTTCCAAGCCTTCTTTTATTTTTTCGGTTGATATCCCTATAGCATGTAAAGCTGAAATGGCTGCGAGACAATTTTTTACTTGATGTAAACCGGGAAAAGGAAAATCTACGTGCAAATAGGGTTTGCCGTCTAAGTACACATCAAATAACATGTGATGATCTTGTGGAGAGATATTTTTTGCTTGCCATAAACCCCTATCGATGCCGTAGGTTTCAATCTGTTTTTGTGAGCTTAACTTGGATAATCTTACATCAGTTGAGACCAGAACTTTACCTTGAGGTTTTGTTTTTTCGATGAAAGCAGAAAAGGCTTCAAAAAGAGCGTCTTCGTTTCCGTATATGTCGAGATGGTCGGCTTCAATAGCATTTACAATACTGATGGTTGGGGTTAGATGCAAAAAAGAGCGATCATATTCGTCCGCCTCGACTACAGCCCACTGCGGCTGAGGAGCATAAATTAAGTTGCTTTCATAGTTTTTTAAGATACCACCGATAAATCCAACGATTGGAATTTCAGCTGCATGTAATGTATGAGAAATAAGTCCTGTAACAGTGGTTTTGCCGTGGGTGCCAGCGATCGCAACCGTTGGGAATTCTTCTATAAGCTTTGCAAGGCATTCAATCCGTTTTAAAATGGGTTTGTTTTGCCTTTTTATTTTTCCCCACTCGGGAAAATCAGCAGGGATGGCAGGAGTATAGATAAAAACATCAATGTCATCAGGAATGAGGGTGGGGTCGGGTTGATAGTGAATGTGAATTCCCTCATTTTCCAATTTTTCGGACAAAGGGGTTTTGGTAGCATCATATCCAAAAATTTCGATGCCTTGTTTATGAAGGTACTGGGCAATGGAGCTCATTCCAATGCCCCCAATCCCGAGGAAATAAACTTTTTTAAACTGTTCAATACACATAGCTTTTTATTTGAGCTATTTCCATAATGATATGGGCAAGTTTTTCGGCAGCATCTGGGCGTGCCATCTGCTTTAGGTTTGTGCTTAAGGTAGCTTGTAGTTCTTTGTTGTTTAGCACTTCTTCAATGGTAGACCATAGCTTTTCTTTGATTTCGTCGTCTTTGAGTAAGATGATAGCATTTTTTTCTTTTAGTTTCAAAGCGTTTTTCATTTGATGATCATGCGTAACATTAGGTGATGGAATGAGGATAGTGGGTTTTCCGACCACTTGAAGTTCTGCAATGGTAAGAGCTCCAGCTCTGGCGATAATTGCGTCGGCAGCTGCATAGATGAGAGCCATATCGTCGAAAAAGTCTTTCACGATGATTTTTGTTGAAGGATGTAGGTGATCAAGCAATTCTTTGGCTTGGGGGATGTAATTTATCCCTGTCTGCCAAATTAGTTGAATGTTGTGTTGATCTATTTTTTCAAGTAAAGAAGCAATTCCATGGTTGATGCTTTTTGCTCCTAGCGTGCCACCTAATACTAGCAAGACAGGTAAATTGGGGTCGAGTTCTAATTTTTTTAAAGCAATTTCTTTTGAATACCTGTTGTTTACTATATCTGGGCGGACAGGGTTTCCGGTGACAATGATTTTTGATCCATCAAAATAATTTTCCATTCCATCAAATGCAGTAAAAATATAGTTTGCGCTGCGAGATAATAGTCGATTTGTTAGACCAGGAACAGCGTTTTGTTCTTGAATAGCTGTTGGAATGTTGAAGCATCTTGCTTTTTTGAGAACGGGTCCTGTTACATAGCCTCCAAATCCAATGACCATGTTGGGTTTAAACTTTTTGATGATTTTTTTGCTTTCTCGTAGACTTTTGAGGGTTTGAAACAAAACTTTAAAGTTACGTAGGGAAAGGTTGCGTTTAAGCCCACTTCTCAGGCTTAATCCTACGATGGGAAATCCGTGTTGTGGAACAAGCTGCATCTCGATTCGATGATTTGATCCAACAAAAAGTATTTCTGTATTCGGATAATATTGTTTAATTTGCTTTGCAACGGCAAGTGCTGGAAAGATGTGTCCGCCTGTTCCTCCCGTTGCGAATAATAGTTTAACGTTGTTGTGATTAGTTTTCATGGTTGCTCAAATTTTTGTTTTCTTGTTCTGTTTTTTGATGACTGATGTTGAGAATAACACCTATGGAAAGACAAGTAAGCCAGATGGAAGTTCCACCCATGCTGACAAGTGGTAATGGTTGTCCCGTAACTGGGAAAATTCCTACGGAAACACCCATGTTAATGATAGCTTGAAGAAAGATTAAAAAGCCTAGCCCCATGCTTACATAGGTTCCAAAACGACCGGGACTGTTGCGCGCTATTACAATAGTTCTGTACAAAAAGATGATGTAAAATGTTAGTATGAACAATGGTCCCCATATTCCATATTCTTCAGCAATAAAGGCAAAAATGAAATCAGAAAATGGGTTTGGTAAAAAACTTTTTTGCGTTGAATTTCCCGGCATTTTTCCGATAACACCTCCAGATGCTATAGCTATTTTGGCTTGGATGGCTTGATAATTTTTTTCCGGATCGTCTTTATGATGAATAAAAGCTTCGATGCGGTTTTGCCATGTTTTAACGCGCCCTTTACCAGGCATTTGGTAAAGAATGAAAATAGCCACAGCTAGTGCCAAGAGCATAAAACCTGCGGTGTATAAGAAATGTTTTAGAGAAATGTTTGATGTAAAGATCAAAAGCATTGTAGTTAATACGATGAGGGCTGCCGTTGAAAAGTTAGTGGGTAAGATTAAGAACGAAATGAGCAAAATTGGAGCAATGAATTTTTTTAAGAAAAATTCGTAATTCATCGCTTCATTTTCATACAAAGCAATGTTTTTTGCTAAATAGAGGATTAATGAAAATTTAGCAACGTCAGACGCTTGAAAGCTGATGTTGAGACCTGGAATGGTTAACCATCGTGAAGCTTCATTATAGGATGTGCCTCTAAAGAGAGTAATTATCAGTAAAATAATCGATATATAAAATAGCAAGTTGCTAATCCTGGAGAAAAAAGTATATGGCGTAATATGCGTTACATACGTGATGAGAAGACCGGTAATTAAGATCAAGATGTGTTTGAGCAAGAAATATTCGGTGTTGCCGCCTTTGTATTTAAAAGCAAGGGTTCCTGTGGAACTATATACTGCAAGAACGGAGAAAAGGGATAGAAATAAGATGAGTATCCACAAAATTTTGTCACCTTTTAAAAATTCAGGCCATGTTTTCATAATTCAAGCACACATTTTTTAAAAGCTTTACCTCGTTCTTTATAATTGAGGAAAAGATCGAAACTGGGACATGCTGGGGATAAGAGAACTGTATCTCCTGCTTCTGCTAAAGAATAAGCAAGTTGAACAGCGGATTTCATTGAATAAGTTTCAAAAAGTCGAGGAACAGCTGTTCCTAACGAAGTTTTAATTAACTGGTTGTTATTTCCTAGCAAAATCAAAGCTTTGACTTTTTTTTCTGCCAAGGTTTTGAGTTTCTCATAACATTGATTGGTATTTACACCTCCAGCGATCCAGATGATGTGGGCTGGGATGGATTCAAGAGCATACCATGTTGCATGGACATTGGTTGCTTTGCTATCATTGATATAAGCTACTTTTTTAATTTTTGCAACAAATTCCAACCTGTGTTCGTGAGATGAAAATGGTGTAAAAATATTTTTTAAATATTCTCGATTTGATCTTTCAAGAATATCCTCAATAACGGCTGCTAAAGAGCCTGTTGTGTTGTGATGAGACCATGTCTTGATGGGTATGTCCATAATTATCGCAATTTAAGTGTAACAATGGTTAATATGGCTAAAATGATGGAAATAATGATAAAGCGGTTAACAATCTTTACTTCATGAAGTCCTTTTTTCTGAAAATGGTGATGAAGTGGGGTCATCAGAAAGACGCGGTGCTGCGAAGCATAGTCGTAACCAAAGCGACGCTTGCTGTATTTGAAGACGCTTACTTGAATGATTACTGATAGAGACTCGATTAAAAAGATACCGCAAAGAATAGGAATGAGCAATTCTTTTCGTATTAGGATGGCATATGTCGCTATCACACCACCAATGGTAAGGCTACCAGTATCTCCCATGAAAACTTGTGCTGGATAAGAATTGTACCAAAGAAACCCCACCAACGCTCCTACAAAAGCACTAATAAAAATGGTGAGCTCTCCAGAATTAGGAATGTACATAATGTTTAGGTAATTGGCCATAACGAAGTTACCAGAAACCCATGCTAGAAGGCCAAGCGTAATTCCCATCACCGACGATGTGCCAGCTGCAAGACCATCTAGACCATCTGTGAGATTGGCACCATTAGAGACAGCTACAATAATGAAAATAACAATTAAGGAAAATATAATCCATTCCAACTGCTCCTGATATTTTCCCATCCAAGAAGTAAGTACTTCGTAATTAAATTCGTTGTTTTTTAGAAAAGGAATAGTTGTTTTCATTGAGCGAACTTCTTTTTCTCTGAAGAAATCAGAAGCTTCTTTCATGCATTTGGTTTTAGATACCGTTGTTATTTCAGCTTTTGAAAGTTTTTCTCGGATGACAATATCAGAATTAAAATACATGATGAGTCCCACGAAAAGTCCTAATCCAATTTGGCCAATCACTTTAAAGGATGGTTTTAATCCTTTTTTATTTTTAAGAAAAACTTTGATGTAGTCATCGATAAAACCTATCATGCCTAACCAAATGGTTGCAACAAGCATCACGATAATGTAAATATTATCCAGTTTTGCAAAAAGTAGTACGGGTACAACCGTTGAGATAATGATGATAATTCCTCCCATCGTGGGGGTGTCTTTTTTCTGTTCTTCGCCGCTCAGACCAAGGTTCCGAACAATTTCACCAATCTGATGTTTTTGTAGCCAAGTAATTATGCGTTTTCCAATGAGCAATGCAATGAATAGGGAAGTAATAGCGGCCATAGCTGCTCGAAACGAAATGTATTGGAAAACCCCAGCTCCGGGAATGTTGTATGTCTTATCTAAAAAATCAAATATATAATACAACATATTACGATCTGTTGTTAAAACTTTCTTCTATTATTTTAATATCGTTGAACGGATGTTTAACTCCTTGAATTTCTTGATATGTTTCATGTCCTTTGCCAGCCACGACAACAACATCACCTGGTTTGACTAATTTACAGGCAGTTTCAATGGCTGTTTTTCTGTCTACGATTTGTAAAACTTTTTTGCGTTCTTCATAAGGAACACCAGCATACATTTGATCGATGATGCTTTGTGGATCTTCATTTCTAGGGTTGTCGCTTGTAAGAATGACTCTATCAGCCCATTTCGACATTACGCTAGCCATTATAGGTCTCTTGGAAGCATCACGGTTTCCGCCAGCACCTCCTATAACCCACAGTTCTCCCTTAATTCCGATTTGTCGAACAGTAGATAAAAGATTTTCCAAGGCATCGGGTGTATGGGCATAGTCGACAATGGCATAAACTCCGTCTTGAGAACGAATAACCTCAAATCGTCCCCGAGGTGGACGAAGTTTGCTCAGGCTAATCAATATTTCATTTTCTGGAAATCCTAACAATACACCAGTAGCATAAACTGCAGTAAGGTTATAAGCATTGAATTGGCCAACACTTTGTACCCAAACTTGTTTTTGTTGAATGGAGAGAAGCATACCTTCCATGCTCATTTCCATGATTTCAGTTTTAAAATCAGCCAACGAGTGAATTGCGTAGGAATATTTTTGAGCTTTAGCATTCTGTACCATGATTTTGCCATTTCTATCATCGGCGTTGTAAAGAGCAAAAGCTTCGTTAGGTAACTGCGTAAAAAAGCTTTGTTTTGCTTCAATGTAATTTTTAAATGTTTGATGATAATCGAGATGATCATGGGTAATGTTGGTGAAAACACCTCCAGCAAAGTGAAGTCCCTGAATTCGTTTTTGAACCACAGCATGAGAACTTACTTCCATGAAAGCGTATTGACATCCGTTATCCACCATTTTTGCAAGCAGCGATTGCAAGGTAAAAGCATCTGGCGTTGTGTGGGTTGCAGGTACATCATTTTTACCGTCGTAATAATGTATGGTGGAAATAAGCCCTGCTTTAAAACCTACATGTTCGGCTAATTGTTGCAAGAAAGTAACCGTAGATGTTTTTCCGTTGGTGCCCGTAACACCAACCAGCTTTAATTTTTTCGATGGATGGTCGAAAAAACTTGCACAAACTTCGCCATAATAATAGGCTGGATCATCCACTTGGATGAACAACGCATCAGATGTATTGAAAGGTACATGTTGGCATACAATGACCTTTGCTCCTTTGCTAATAGCATCACGGATAAATGCATGACCGTCTTGTTGGGTCCCAGGAATGGCAAAGAAAATATATCCGGGTTTTACAGCACGACTATCTGCCGTAATACCTTCTATGAGTTTATCGTCATGAGCAGTCCAACGAAAAGGTAATCCTTCAAAAAGTTCTTTTAAGCTTTTCATTTTATTTCAGTTTTAAAATTACTTTCATACCTTTTCTGATAGGAGTTCCAGCAGGGGGTAGTTGTGCACTTACTTCGCCACGCCCTTCAAGGATAGGACGACATCCTAAAAATTCTAAAATGTCGATAGCGTCTTGTGCTTTTAGTCCCAGAAGCGATGGAAATACTGTACTTTTTATGGCTTTTTTGGGCAAGAAAGATTCTATTTGCGTGTTGTTGAGTTTTACGATATCTCCAAAATCTTCAGGAACTGGAATAGAAAGTTTCCATTTCAAGAGTGAAATGAATTGATTTATTTTGTTGTAAGTGGTGATGGTATTTAAATATGGAGTTATTGACGAGGTCGTGTCTTTTTGAAATAACTCGTTTTTGTAGCTATAAATTTTGTCTGCGATTTCAAGAAAAACGGGTGCAGCCACAATCCTCCGTAATATTCTCCTGCTGCTGGCCTGTTTATGACAACAATACATGAATATTTCGGATTATCTGCAGGGAAATAGCC
>Ga0138355_1130630_pt1 | contig 11909 bp, 4 predicted proteins | sample YNPNP_1300MetaT_FD_101540 | JGI IMG/M metagenome (GOLD analysis project Ga0138355, IMG submission 101540) | Anoxygenic and chlorotrophic microbial mat microbial communities from Yellowstone National Park, USA - YNP NP_1300 MetaT (Metagenome... ...
GCAGTGCGCCGACCTGAGCGCGAAGGTCGAACGGGCGGCCAGCAATTACGAGCGGGGCGATCTGATTGCGGCGAATCGCTTCGACTAGCCCGTGGCACGGCGTTGCGCCGCTACGGCGCGGCGAAGATGCGGGGCAGTTCGCTGGCGGTGTAGCCGAGCAAGATCAGAAGGGCCAGGCCTAGGAGGGCGAGAGTCACGATCAGGGCCGTCCGTGGCGAGACCTCCAGGTTCGGTCCAGCCGCGGGCGGCTCTCCCACTTCAGCCCGCAGTTCGTCGCGCAGGGCGCGAGCGCTCGTCGGCCGCGCCGTAGGGTCTTTACTGATGGCCCGATCAGCCAGCGCGGCAATCTTCCGGACATCAACGCGGTCGCTCGACAGTCTATCAACCTTCCGCACCGCGTCGAAGATCTCCTGATCGCTGCGGAGTCGGTAGGGGTAGGCGGGCGCTCCGTTGAGGAGTTCGTACAGGATGAGGCCGAGGCCGTACACATCGGTGGCCAGGCTGGCTGCCGGTCGCTGGGCGTCGATGAGTTCGGGGGCAGTGTACGCCGGATGCAGAAAGCCGCGATACCAGTGCCGTTCCACTTCGTTGCGTGTGCCGGCGATGCCCAGATCCCAGAGGAGCGGGCGCGGCGCGCCGCGTTTGTCGAAGCGCACCAGCACCGACTCGGGGCTCAGCCCGTAGTGGTACAGGCCCTTCTGCTGGAGGTAGTCGAGCGTGCGGGCCAGCCCCATAAGCAGCCAGCCCACTTCGTACACTCCCAACTGTGGGCGCTCGAACATCAGGTCACGGAGGGGGACACCGTCAAACTGCTCGAACACGCAGTAGTAGAGCAGCCGGCCCTGGATGGTCGCTCGCCCATAAGGGTAGGCCTGGCCGCCGGTCATGAGGTAGGGCGGCAGCACGCGCGGGAGGCCAGGCTCGCGCTCCTGCCGCACCGCAGGGTCGTTGAGGAATTTTGCTTCGCGCTTGAGGCGATCGGTATGCTCGGCGCCGGGGTGGGCGACTTTCAACAGCACCGAACGTTGCCCCTGGCGCACCTCGTAGAGCGCCGCAGACCGCAGCACGACCAGGAGCCGCACGATCTCGATCTCGCCGAGACGCTCGCCGGGGTCGAGGAGCAACGGTGAGGTCTCGGCGGGGCAGTAGACCTCGTGGCACAGCAGATTGCCATCAGGCGCGGTGCGTTCACAGACGAGACAGACTTTACGCATCGTCGAACCTCCGATCACTGACGCTCGGCGTGACTGTACATGCTGCCGGCGCCCCTGTCAAGGGTGGCTATCAGGGAACACTGATGAACGAGCCTGTGTATATTGATCGGCCGCCGCGAATCCAGCCCGAACTCCCCGTGGGCGAGGTGCCCATCCCGCGCCCGCAGCTCCCTTCGCGCCAGATGAGTGGACAGCTCCTCCAGCTCGGTTTGCCGCTGGTCACCATCCTGGGCTATGCGTTCATTGCCATGTTCGGCGGTCGTCAGGGCAGTTCGCTGCTGCTTGTCCCCATGGCGCTCGCCGCGTTCGCCTCGATTGGTGTCTCACTCTACAGCTATTGGAAAGAGCGGCAGCAATGGGCTGAGAGCGAGCGAGCCTACGCAGCCCGGCTGAGCGAGATGTATAAGGAGATGCAGATCAGCCATGATCTGCAGCGCCGCTTCTACCGCTACAACTATCCCGACCTGCAGACGAGCGCGCAGATTGTGCGCGAGCCCTGCCTGGCCGGCAAATCAAGCGGCGGTCTCCGCTCAGCGGCGCGTCTGTGGGAGCGACGGGTGGGCGATCACGACTTCGGCGCGGTGCGCCTGGGCATTGGCACCCTGCCTTCGACGCAGACCTACGTGTTGAGCGACACGGACGACGAGGGGGGATCGTATACCCGCGCCGCGAAGAAACTCGCCGCCGACTCGCGCTTCGTCTCGGAGATCCCGGTTGTCATCTCGCTGCGCCGCGCGCGGGAAACTGACCAGCCTGACGCCCAGCGCGAGCAGCAACCACAGGGCATGCCGACTGTTCACGCCCTGGGCGTGGCCGGCGAGCCAGACTCGGTCTATCCTTTCGCGCGCGCCGTGCTGGCGCACTACACGATTTTCCACGCGCCGGGCGACGCCCGCCTGTATGTGCTCGCCGACCGCCACCACCCATGGGATTGGACCAGGGCGCTACCTCATTGCGCGGGTGACGAGCAGAACCGCCAGATCTGCTGCGTTGACGCCATCAAAGCGGGGCCGGAGGACCTTACCTTCGCCGACGACGAGGGCGACGAGATCGAGCAGTTCCTCGAAGGCCTGCGCAAGACGCTGGCGCAGCGGCGCCTGCGCCTCCAGGAGCACGAGGGCGGCGATGCCGCCGAGGCGGTCGGCGACCCGACCCTCCCCTTCTTGCTGGTGGTGATCGACCTCCTCGATGCGGCCTACGACCAGGGGTCCAGGCTGCACGGGATCGAGACCGATGCCGCCATCGCCATTCTGCTCGAGGAGGGAGCGCAACTGGGCGCTGCCGTCATCTTCCTTGTGCCCGAGCGCAGCAAGGTGCCCGGCGGCTGTCAGGCCGTCATTGAGGTCGAGCGCAGCGCGCCGGCCTCTTACGGCCCCCGTGATGATACGCCCCGGCTGTACTTCCGCTACATCGAGACCGGAGTCAACGCCGCGCGCTACGTAGGCGAGGCCGACGCAGCCACCTCTCTCGACGAACTGGCGCGGCTCGCGAGCGATCTCGGGCGGCTGCGGGTGCGGCAGAGCGCCGGCGCCACCCTCCCCAGCGCGGTGCCCTTCCTGGACCTGATGGGGTACAAGGACCTCGATGACCTGGCAACCCGCGCCCGGCAGCACTGGCTCGACAGCACGAGCAGTCGCAACGCGAACTGGCTGCGCGTCAGGCTGGGGCTTATGGCCGGCAACAAACCACGCACGCTGATCTTCTCAGCGAAGCGCGACGGCGTCCACGGGATGGTCGCCGGCAGCACCGGCTCAGGCAAGTCTGAGTTGCTCATCTCGCTGATTTGCGGTCTGGCGGTCACTTACGACCCGAGCGTGTTGAACTTTGTGCTGGTGGATTATAAGGGCGGTGGCGCGTTCAAAGAGTTTGCCGATCTGCCCCACTGTGTTGACATTATCACCAATCTGGCAGCCGACGGAGTGACACGCATGTTCACGGCCATCACGGCCGAGATGCGTCGGCGCCAGGCGCTCAATGCGGCGACGGGGACGAAGAATATCGTTGAGTACCGCAAGAAGAACCTGCACGTTGACTACGCGCCGTATCCCTTTCTGTTCATCATTATCGATGAGTTCGCCGAAATGATTGCGGACCGGGCGGAGTACAAGACCGCGCTCGAGAGCATCACCCGCGTCGGGAGGGCCCAGGGCGTTTCACTCGTGCTGGCGGCGCAACGGCCTAGCGGCGTGACCGATCAGATGCGCTCGAACATCAAGTTTCGCATCTGCCTGCGGGTCGAGACGCCCACCGAGAGCCGCGAGATGCTGCGTCGCGCGGATGCCGCCTTTCTGCCGCCAGGACTCCCCGGACGCGGCTACCTCCAGGTTGGCAACGAGGAGATCGAGCAGATCCAGGTGGCGTTCACCGGCGACCCCTACATTGACCCGCGCGTCTCGTCAGTCAAAGTCCTCTGGCCGGACCGCGGCGGCGGCAGCGCCGGCGCCCAGGATCAGGCTCCGCCGGAGCTCTATAAGGCGATCATTGCCGCCTTGCGGCGGCTCGCGCGTGACGAGGGTCGCCCGGCGCAGCGGGCCCCATGGCCTGGCTTCCTTCCGCGTGAACTCTATCTCTCCGAGACGCTCATCACCGCCGAGCCTGAGGTGCGGGCAGTCACCTCAAGCGAGTATCTGGATGAGGCAGACCTCTTGCGGATCACGCTCGGGCAACCGCGCCCTTCGACGATGGCGCTGAACCCGGCGATCAATCTCTGGCTCAACGGCAGCCCTGGCTGGGTCGAAGCGCTCGATTGGGACTCCTACGCGGTGCGCCCCGTCGTCGGCCTGGTCGACAACCCCTACGAGGCCCGGCAGCTTCCCTTGATTGTCGATCTCCCACGCGGGCATGGCATCGTCTTCGGCGCCTCCGGGTCGGGCAAAACGACGTTTTTGCGCAGCCTGGTGCTCAGTCTGGCCGCGACGCACTCGCCCAACCATCTGCACTGTTATATCCTCGACCTTGGCGGACGTAACCTGAGCGTCCTGGGCAACTTGCCGCACGTGGGCGCCGTGGTCATCCCCGACGAAGAGGCCTACCAGGAGCGGGTCGAGCAGGTGTTGCGCGAGATTGGCGATCTGGTCGAGGAACGCAAGTTGCTGCTGAGCAAGGCCCGCGTCGCCGACATCTACGCTTATAACCGCGAGCATCCCCAGGAGCCGCAGCCGGCGATCGTGCTGGTGATCGACAATATGGTCGAGTTTATCGAAACCTTTGGCGGGGGGGAGGCGAATGTCGAGACGGCGCTGGACCGCTTCGTCGCGCTCGCCCGCCAGAGCCGCGCCTACGGGGTGCATATCGTCGTCTCGACAGGCAAGCCCGGCGACCTCTCAAACCAATTGCTGAGCCTGTTCACCGAGCGCTTCGCGCTGCGACTGGCCGACCCGACCGACTACCGGCTTATCCTCGGGGCAGGCGTGGAGGAATTCGGTGATATCCCGGGCCGTGGCTACACGCGGGTCGGCCCCCTGGCCCTGAGCTTCCAGACCGCCCGCCCGATAGACCTCAGGCACAGCGGCGCCGCAGAGCCGGCCAACGAGATCGAGGAGATTGAGCAACTGGCGAAGCGCATGAACGAGTATCTTGCCGGCGCGCACCGCAGGTACGCCCGCCCGCGGCGGGTTGACGCCCTGCCCAGGACCGTGCTGCTGCGTGAGATTCTGGCCCGCGATCCAGCGCACGGCCTCACGCTCGACGCGCAGTTCATGCCTCGCCTCACAGCGTTGATGCGGCAGTGGTGGGCCGAAAGCCTCGACAGGGATCAGGCCGACTGGCTCTCGGCGCTGATCGGTGTTACCTCGGGCAACCGCCCGCGCACCCTGGCCCTGGAGGCGAAGCGGGACGGCGCCCACGGCATGATCGCAGGCGGCACAGGCTCGGGCAAGTCCGAGTTGCTGATGACGCTGATTGTCAGTCTGGCTCTACGCTACGATCCGAGCGTGCTGAACTTCGTGCTCGTTGACTACAAGGGGGGTGGGGCCTTCGCTCCGTTCGAGAGGCTGCCGCACTGCGTCGAGATCGTCACGAATCTGAACAAAGGCGCTGTCAAGCGCATGTTCACGGCGATCAGCGCCGAGATGCAGCGCCGGCAGCGGCTGAACACCGCGACAGGCACCAAAGATATTATTGATTACCGGCGGAAAGGTTACCATCTCACGTATGCGCCCTACCCGCACCTCGTTATCATCATTGACGAGTATGCCGAGATGATCGCCGCCAACCCCGAGTTCGGCATGGCGCTCGACAGCATCACCCGCCTCGGGCGGGCGCAGGGGATCACGCTGCTGTTGGCCGCGCAACGCCCGACAGGGGTGAGCGACCAGATGCGGGCGAATATCAAGCTGCGCATCTGCCTGCGCGTGGAGCAGGCAGAGACCAGCCGCGAGCTGCTGCGCCGCTCTGACGCAGCCTTCCTGCCCGGCGGCATGCCCGGCCGCGGCTACATCCAGTCCGGCAGCGAGAGTATCGAACTGATCCAGGTCGCCTTCTCGGGCGAGGCCGACAGGTACGCCACCCCGAAGGAAAATGGCGAGGCGCCGCGCTTTTACGAGCTGGTCGTGGCAGCGGCGAGCCATCTTCACGAACAGGTCAATCGCGAACCGCGCCCCCGCACCCCGTGGCCGCCGCCTCTTCCGGCGACCTTGAGCCTTGGCGCCACCCTCGACGCGACCTACCTGGAGCCAGACTTTCATGCGTTCCTGCGCCGGGGCGGCCACACGCGCGTGGCCTTGAACCCCGCCGCCCAGGCATGGCTCGATGGCAGCGGTCGCTGGCCGGGCATCGCCTGGAAGCAGGACGCGCTCAAGGCCGTGGTCGGGCTGATGGATGACCCGGCCCAGGCGCGCCAATTGCCCCTCACCCTCGACTTCCAGCGCGGGCATGCCGTCATCTTCGGCGCCTCGGGCTGGGGCAAGACGACGCTCCTCCGCTCGCTGGCGCTGAGCCTGGCTGCGACGCACTCCCCCGCCGAGTTGCATCTGCACGCGCTGGATATGGGCGGGCGCGGCCTCGAGTGTCTGCAGGCCCTGCCTCACCTCGGCACCCTGATTATCCCCGATGAGCGCGGTTACGAGGAGCGCGTCCAGCAACTCTGGCGGGAACTCGATGACATCGTCGAGAGACGCAAGCGGCTCTTCAGCGCTGCGGGGGCCCAGACGCTCTACGACTATAACGCGGCGGCGCCCGCGCAGGTCGAGCCGGCGATCCTCGTGCTCATTGATAACATTGGAGAATTGATCGAAACCTTTGGCTCCGACACGCGATCGGCCGAGGAGGGTAATCTGCTCGAAGCCTTTGTGGACCTTGCCCGCCAGGGCAAGGCCTTTGGTCTCCACTTCGCGATCACGGCCCTGCGCCTCAATGTGCTCTCGGGGAAGCTGTTCAGCCTGTTCACCGAGCGGTTGACCCTCCGGCTCGCCAACGCCGATGAGTACAGCGCGATCGTCGGCGTCCACATGCCAGAGGTAGACGAACTGCCCGGTCGCGGTTACATGCGTGTCGGGAAGGACGCCCTCAGCTTTCAGGTCGCCGTGGCGCCCGACCACGTGGACGAGTCGCGGCAGATTCGCAACGAGCTGCGACAGATCCAGAGCATCGGCGAGGCGATGAGGGCGGGCATGGAGGCCCTCGGCCCGGTGCGGCCACCCCTGCGCATCGGGGCCTTGCCACGCAGCGTCTCCTACCGCAAGGTGGTGGCCGATCCGGACTGGGTGCAGGTGGGCCAGCCGCTTGACCTTGCCGGGCCTGATGCGCTCACACTCGACGCCCCCGACTTCCTTGCCGCGCTCAAGGAGCGAACAGCGGCTCTCTGGCGCTACCACGCGGATGCGGCACATGCCGACTGGCTCAAGGTGCCGCTGGGCGTCGTCTCAGGCGACCGCACGCGCACCTTGAGGCTCGAGGCCAGAATCGACGGCGTGCATGGCATGGTCGCGGGCGGCACGGGCTCGGGCAAGTCCGAGTTGCTGATGACGATCATCGTCGGCCTGGCCCTGCGCTACGACCCGGAGACGCTCAACTTCGTGCTGGTGGACTACAAGGGCGGTGGGGCCTTCGCTCCGTTCGAGAGGCTGCCGCACTGCGTCGAGATTGTCACCAACCTCTACCCCGCGGCGGTGGCGCGCATGTTTACGGCGATCAATGCCGAGATGCAGCGCCGCCAGCGACTCAACGCCGAGACGGGCACCAAGGACATTGTGGAGTATCGCCGCCTGGGCCGGCACCGCGACTACGCTCCGTATCCCTTCCTGTTCATCATCATTGACGAGTACGCCGAAATGATCGACGCGAACGAGGATTTCCGTCTGCAACTCGACAGCATCACCCGCGTCGGTCGGGCCCAGGGGGTGCATCTGCTGCTGGCCTCGCAGCAGCCAAAGGGAGTCAGCGATCAGATGCGGGCGAATATCAAGTTCCGCCTGTGCCTGCGCGTCGAGCAGATGGAAACCAGCCGCGAGTTGCTGCGCCGCCCCGACGCGGCCCTCCTGCCTAATGGCATACCGGGGCGGGGCTACCTTCAGGTCGGCAACGAGACGATCGAGCTGATCCAGGTGGCCTACACCGGCGAGCGGCAGCCCGACGAGCGACCCGCCGCAGTCCTCTGGCCTGACCGCGCCCGCCCGACGAAGACGAGCGACGGTGAGGCGCCGCGCTTCTTCGATGCCGCGGTGATGCTCGCGCGCGAGTTGACCGGGGGGCGCCCGACGCCGAAGCCCTGGCCCGCGTTTCTCCCTGAGCGCCTGAGTCTCGAGTCGACGGTCGTTGATGCGCAGCGCGGGACGAGCTACCGCCTGCTGCCCACGGTAAGCGACTGGCTCAATGGCGATGTCGCGGCGCCCTGGACCGCCGCAAAGGCCTTCCTCTCGCCCGTGCTCGGCCTGCTCGACGACCCGCTGCGCGCCCGGCAGGAGCCGCTACGGGTCGATCTCGCCCGCAACCACCTCGCGGTGTTCGGCGACGCCGGCATGGGCAAAACCACCCTCCTCCGCACCCTGCTGGTGAGCCTGGCGGCAACCCACTCACCCGACGAGGTGCACTTCTATGTGCTCGACCTCGGCGGACGCAACTTCAGCAGCTTCGCCCGAGGCGAGTGGCGTCTCCCCCATCTCGCGGCGGTGCTCTACGCCGACGAAGAGGTGTTCGAGGAGCGCTTCCAACGCTTGCTCGACTATCTGGCGCGGGCCATCGAGGAGCGGCAGCGCATGCTCGGCGAGGCCGGGGCGGGCAGTCTGGCTGACTATAACGCCACGAACCACAACCGGGCTATGCCGGCCCTTGTGGTGATCATTGACAACCTCGCCGAGCTCTCCGAGAGCTACCGACAACTGCTCGAAGATCGCCTGATTCCCCTGGTGCGACGTGGCCTGGGCGCGGGCGTCAGCTTCGTCGTCAGCGCCAACCTGCCGAGTAGTATGCCGAGCCGGCTCTATGCCCTGTTTACCGAGCGCCTGACCTTCAGGCAGACGAGCGCCGACCGTTACCTCGACATTGTGGGGCGCGGGGCGATGGACGTGGGCGAATTACCGGGGCGAGGCTACGCGCGGCGCGATGGACGGGCCCTGCTCTTTCAGGCGGCGCTGCCGGTCGGCCTGATCGGTGGCGATGGCCGCGCCCTTGCCCGCGAGGCCGACGACCTGGAGTTGCTCAGTAAGCACATGCAGGCGGCAAGCAGGGCCATCGGGCGTCAGGCGCCGCTGTCCGACCCGATTGGCATCCTCGAACCGTATGTCGCTCTCGACGAACTGCTGGCCGAGGCAGGCGCGGCGAGCGAGCGGCGGATCGAGGCGGTGTTGGGGCGAGGGGAAAACTTGCGCCCCGCAGCGATTGACCTGCGACAACGCGGGCCGCACCTTGCCATCTTCGGGCCGCCGCTGTCGGGCAAGACCACAGCCCTCTACGCCCTGGCCTTCTCGCTGGCTGAGCGCTATCCACCCTCGCGGGTCGCCTTCGTGCTTGTGGATACCCAGGGCGGATTCGTCGACTATGGCGGGAGCCTCACGCTCGCTGATTTGCCCCACACGCTGGCCGTCGTGAGCGAAGCGCGCCAGCTCGAAGATGTGGTGGCCCATCTGAAAGAAGAGAGCGCCTCGCTGGCGCGGGGCGCGAGCGGGCGGGCGGTCTTCGTGCTTGTTGACAACTATGACGATTTCAGCGAGAGGGCGGCGAAGGAACGCGAGGCTCTGGCCGACCTCGCAACCCTGGCCCGTCGTTACGGCCGCAGCGGGGTGCACTTCGTCATCACGGGGCTGCCCGGTAGCCCCGGCGACGAGTTGAGACGCCGGATTATGGCGGCCAACTTCGGCCTCGGCCTGCGCACCGCCGGCGCCCTCGAGGCCTTGCGCATCGAGCGCGTGCCTGCCGCGGCGCGCGGTCGCGAGCTTAACGTTGGGCGCGGCTACCTGGTCAAGGCCGGGCAAGGCGCGCAGATTCAGGTCGCCGCGCCCTACCCGCCGGTTGCCGCCGGCGCGACCGACAATGACGACGACAGCCAGCGGATCGCAAGCCTCGACCGGCGCGTACAGTCGCTGTCACAACGCTACGCTGGCCAGCGGGCGACCTGGGCCGCGAGCGCCGGAGCAGCCCCCGCCACGCCGACGGCCCCGGGCGAGGACCACCCGGTTGCGGGAGCGATGCTCGAGCTGATCGAGCGCGCTCTGCACCAGGAGCCGGAACTGCTCGCCGGCGCCGAGAACGGCATCGAGCCGGTCGCTGAGCGCTTCAGGCGGCTGGACGAGACCAGGCGGACGAGGATCGAGTCACTCCGGGCGATTCTGCGCAGCATCTATGTGCGCTTCGGCGAGGCCCGCGGCAATGGCTCCGTCGCCAGCTTGCAAGCCGACGCGATGGGCGACCAGGAGTTGATCGACGCCGTGGAACGGGAGCTGCGCGAGGCCGCCGCGGCGCGCATGCGCGATCTCTTTCAGCGCGCGCGCGAGGCCTTGCCCGAACCGTTGGCAACCCCCAGCAACGGGGCTGAGCCTATCACGGCGCGTTTTGATCGGCTGAGCGCCGAGGAGCGCCAGGACCCGGCGCGGTTGCGCGCCCTCCTGCGGGAGGCATACTCGCGGCTGGTGAGCGCCCGGGCAATGGCTCCCAGGGAGATCGAGGATGATCGAACCCTGTTCGAGGCCCTCGAGCACGCCCTGGTGGCCGCCAGGCTGCGCGCGCTGCTCACGCGCGCCCTGAGCCAGGAGCCTGAACTGCTGGCAGCCGGGCGCGCGCGCTTCGAGAGCCTGAGCGCCGGCCAGCGCGCCGATCCCGCCCCCCTGCGCGACATAGCGCGCGACCTGGCGCTGCGTCTGGGCGCGGCTCGCGGCGCCGAGGCCGAGGTGCGCGAGGCCGTGGCGGCCACCCGGGGCGATGAGGAACTGATCCGCATCGTCGAGGAAGAGCTGAAACAGCGCATAGCAACACGGATGGCTAGCCTCATCGAGGCGGCGCTGCGGGCCGCGCCGGCCCTGGGCGAGGCGCCCTACCACGGGGATATGGGGCTTGCCGCCTGGTTCGAGAAACTCAAGACCGGGCGGCGGGCCGATCCCGGGTCGCTGAACGGTGTGCTGCGCGCACTCTACATACGCTCTTGCGAGGCCCGCGGCGCCGGCCAGGCCGCCCGCGACAACCTCGCGTCGGTCCGCGACCACCAGTCCCTGATTGCGCTTGTGGAGAACGAGTTGGCGCTATGAGACCCACCACCCATCGCCTCGAGCTGTTTATCAACCTGCCCGGCCAGGGCAGGCAGCGGGCCCTGGCCCTGGCCTCGATTACTCCGGCCGAACTCGTTGACGCTGTGCTCCAGGAGTTCCGCGGCGAGCTGGAGTACCTGAGCGACAGCGTGGCAGACTACCGACTGGTGCGGGCGGCGAATCACGACCTCTCGATGATGGGGCGCCGCTCGCCGATCAGGTCGGGGACGGCGACGATCTGGCCCTCGAAGAGCGCCCTCGCGAGGTGCCGCAGGGCGCCCGGCCCTTGAGCAAACCGGTCTACCTGCGCGAACAGGCCACCGGTATGGTGTTCCGGCTGGCCTGGCAGCCCGCGATCATCGGCAGGCCCGACGACAACCTACCCGACAACGAGATGCTCGCCGTCAACCTGGCGCCCCTGGTCAGCGGAGCGCGGGTGTCGCGGCGGCATGCGCAGATCGTCGAGGACGGCGGCCAGCTTTTCGTCGAAAGCCTGGCCCGGCAGAACCCGACCATCGTCCGCGCCGCCGCCGGCAACGAGACGCGGGTGGAAGACGGGCGCGTCCCCCTGAGCGACGGGGACGTCATCTACCTCGAACGCAGCAAGCTGGCCCTCAAGGTCATCGTTCGCGAGTAGGAGCCCCCACCCTATGACCATCGAGCGTGTCCAGGTTCAATACGACGACTTCATGCTACCGCAGCGCGCTTCAGCCGGTGGGCCGAGGCCGGCGCGGACCTGCAGGGGCGCTTACGCGCGCGCGAAAATAGGGAAACCGGGTTTCCCCGTTCCCCCACCCGCGGGAGGGTCTGGGAGGGCTTTGCCCTCCCAGGAGAACTCTGTTATCCCTTGCGGATGCGGGCCGGAGGCCCGCGCACCCGGGCCCCGACCTACGGGAGGGTCTGGGAGGGCTGCGCCCTCCCAGGAACAACCTGTTTTCATCCCGTCGGGGTGCGGCGGAGCCGCATGGAGGGCTGAGGTGACCATCGTTCGCCGGGTTCAGCCCCCCTCCCAGCCTCCCCC
>Ga0138355_1072668_pt1 | contig 11905 bp, 6 predicted proteins | sample YNPNP_1300MetaT_FD_101540 | JGI IMG/M metagenome (GOLD analysis project Ga0138355, IMG submission 101540) | Anoxygenic and chlorotrophic microbial mat microbial communities from Yellowstone National Park, USA - YNP NP_1300 MetaT (Metagenome... ...
AAAATATGAAAGATATTCAACTTTTTGGAATGGGTAATGGATTGGTTGATTTGCAATACAATATTTCGGAAGAAACGATGGCTGATTTTGGTATGAAAAAAGGTGAGATGCATCTTATTGACGATCAAGAACGTTCCAGAATAATACATTATTTCAAGGATTATAAGTATAACATTTGCAGCGGTGGGAGCGCTGCTAATTCAATAATTGCATTTTCGCAACTTGGTGGAAAAGCTGCTTATGCTACAGTTTTGGGGGATGATTTGTTTGGCAATTTTTATGCTTCAGAATTCTCTCAATTAGGTATAATATTGAATGCCGAATTGTTGCCCGACAAATCTACTGGAACTTGCTATGTTTTTATTGCTCCCGATTCCGAGAGAACTATGTTGACCTATCTGGGTGCTACTGCTCTTTTTTCCAAAAAAAATGTTAGTGAAGAATTAATAAAACGCTCGGAATGGATTTATATCGAAGGTTATAAATTTTCGCAAGATAGTAGCACCGATGCAGTTTATTATGCAATTGAACTTGCAAAAAAATACAATACAAAAGTAGCTTTCACATTTTCGGATGTTTTTATTACCGAAAACTTCCGTAGCAAGGTTCAAAAAGCCTTTGAGCAAGCTGATTTGATATTTTGCAACGAGAACGAGGCAAAATCGTTTAGTGGATATTCAGATTTTGAAAAAGCAAAAAAGTCGATCTTTGATAATATCAACGGAGCAGTTATCACCAAAGGAGCCGAAGGTTCTATAATCAAATATGGAAACGAAATAATCGAAATTCCCCCCTATCCGGCTAGACCAATCGACTCGACGGGAGCCGGTGATATGTTTGCAGGTGCGTTCTTATTTGGATTAATTCAAGAAAATGATCTTACATTTGCTGGACATTTAGCTTCGCTTTGCAGTGCTAAAATTGTATCAAAATTGGGTGCAAGAATGGACGAAGATTATAACAGTATAGTTAATGAAATTAAAACAATTTTGTCAAAAATATGAAAAAATATAATATAAAAATTATAATATTTTTAATATTCGTAATACAAATTTGTGCCTTTGCCCAATCAGGGATATCGTATTCAGAATTTTTGAAAAGGGCAGAGGACTATTTTAATCCCGAAATGATAGCTGATTTGTCCAAAGGATTTAGTAATCCCCAAAGAATAACAATTTGGAGCTGGGATGTTGGAGATTTCTCGGGAGATAATATCAGTGATCTGGCTTTTACATACAGGATTTCGGGCGATAGGGAACAAAGGGTCTATTTACGAATGTATGCAGATATAGATGGATTTTTGGTAAATGTTTCAGATTTCCCTTATAAATTTATCGAACTTCCTTTGGAGGTTGGCACAAACATTAAAGATGGTACTTGTTATGTATCTCAAAAAATCCAAAATGGAACCTGGAAAATTTATGGTTATCGTCTTTTGAATGGTGCTGTAATTTTCAAAGAGGAATTTACTTCCGAAAAAATCGATAATTTATCTGTTGATAACACCATAGACTATTATAATTTGACCCATCATACCAAAATAACTAACGATAAAAACAAAGTATTGTATGAGAATAAATATTACAATATTCCAAGTTATCATCGTGGAAGATTGATTTTTCACGGTTATTCCAACAAAGTTGTGATAAATGATGTTGATTTTGTTCCTCGAGGAGCTTATTGGTGGAATGGAGAACAAGATTGTAAAGCCGAGATAACATCTGCTTACGACGAAGACTTTATTTATTTTCAGTTTAATATTTATGATGATATTATAATCAAAAAAATGTATGATTCTTGTTATTCAGATTATATTAGTGTTTGGTTCGATTTGATGAATATTGGGGAAGTTGTTCACTATATGATAAAAAATAATAAAGTTCTGATTAATGATACGATGAGTAGAGCTTTATACAATTTTGTTATCTATCCAGGAGATTTCAAAGATATACCAGCATACGTTCAAGCATATTCAAGTGACAATTTAACTTCGATTCAGCAAATTTCTGCTTCGCAAATCAAAGCTGTATCCAACCTAACCGAAAATGGCTATATTGTTAAAGCTAAGATCCCTCTTAGTATACTGGGAGTTGATCCAACTTTTTTGAGTGGTGAATTATACAAAATTGCATGTAGTATCGAAATCCACGATATAGATAATGAATTTCGTCCCGAAGAAGAAAGCGTTTTGGCTACAAGCAAATTCAATTACGCTAATTCATCAACTTTTGGGGCAATTATATTCGTTCCATCCAATCAATGGTATGGTGAGTGTAGTAATATTTATCGACAAGATATTTATCAAGCTTTATTGGAATTTGGTTATTAATCTTTTTTTTATTTTAACAACAAACTTGCATCACCATAGCTTAGAAATCTATAATCTGTGTTCAGAGCAATGCTATATAGCTCTAACATTTTTTCACGACCAACGAATGAAGCAACCAACAATAGAAGTGTGCTTTTGGGTAGATGGAAATTTGTTATCATCCCTTGAATAAATTTAAATGGATATCCAGGAATAATCATTAATTGTGTTTGGCCGATTAGTTCACTTTTGTTTTGTTTTTCCATTGTTTCGATTATTTTTTCGAGGGTTTTGATCGGGGATAATTTGTTCTGCCAATTTTGCCAAATCCATTGTTCAATTTTTGGGTCTTGCAAATCAATATTACTCAAAGAGCCTAACCAATAAAGTGATTCCAATGTTCTAACAGTTGTAGTACCAATTGCTAAAATTTTTTTCCCTAAGTTTAGCAAATTATATAATTTTTTTAGAAAATTAATATCAACAAAAAATTGCTCGGAGTGCATTTTATGCTTTGTAACTTCACTGGTTTTAAGTGGGACAAAAGTTCCAGAACCAACGTGAAGAGTTAGTTCAAGAATCTCAATACCTTTGTTTTTTAAGTTTTTATCAACTTGTTCGGTAAAATGCAACCCGGCGGTGGGGGCGGCAATCGATCCTTCGTTATGAGCAAATAGAGTTTGATAACTAAATTTATCTATATTTTGGGGCTCTCTTTTGATATATTCGGGTAAAGGTATTTTCCCGATTTCTTGCAGTAGTTCAGCGAGAGTAAGGTGAGATGGTTGCCAGTTGAGTTTGCATAATCGTTTGCTTTCGAGAATTTCCAATATATTTGCTGTAATCTCTACGTTGCTTGTAAATTTTGCATTAAGAAGAACACCAGGATTTAAATTTTTGCCACGCATTATGCAAAGCCAAGTTTGTGGGGGCTTGGAATTTAATGCTTGCTCTGGTAGTTTAATATCTGCTGGTGATTCAATTAAGACTTCGACCTTGCCACCAGTGCTTTTTTGTAGAAAAAAACGAGCAGGAAATACTTTGGTATTGTTGCGAACAATTACATAATTGTCATCGATAATTTCGGGTAATTCTTTGAAAATTCGATGTTCAACCATATTTTGGGCAATTCTATAAACTAATAATTTGGACTCATCCCTTTGTGGCAATGGATATTGAGCTATTCTCTCTGGTGGGAGAAAATAATTGTAGTCGTCTACTTGTAAAGTAATTATATTACCCATCATAAGATTTAACTAACTTCTGCTCCAGATGGGAAATCGGAATTCATTGTGGTGAGTAAAGACAATCGACCATCAGCTGTTTTGGCAGCAAGCAACATCCCTTGCGAATCCAATCCAAAGAGTTTTGCTGGTTTCAAATTTGCCACAACGATGATAGTTTTTCCGATAATGTCTTCAGGCTGGTAGTGCTTTGCAATACCTGCTACCAATTGTCTTATTTCGTCTCCAATTTGGATTTGTAATTTCAAAAGTTTTTCGGATTTTGGAACTTTTTGGGCATCCAAAACTTTGGCAGATTTTAATTGTATTTTACGAAAATCATCGATGGTAATTAAATCTATTGTTTCAACGATATTTTCCAGTTGTTCATTTTGTTTACCTAATTTTGAGATTTGTTGTTCAATCACTTTATCTTCAATAATAGGGAATAAAACTTGTTTTAATTCAAATCTTGTTCCAATTTGTACGTTCGGCAATTTGCTTTTGTCCCAAAAATTGTGGGTGGGCAAGGCATTGTTTGCCGAGCCGATTTGGATAACAAGATTAAGAGCTTTTTGAACCTTACTACTTGCAAATGGTATAACAGGAGCTAAAAGTATGGATAAGGAATAGGCAACTTGTACACAAAAATTTAGTGTTTTGGCTGCTTGGTTGGGATTTTCTTTAATTTGTTTCCAAGGTGCTTCATCATTAAAGTATTTATTTGCAGCACGGACAATATTCATTATTTCGACGAAAGCTTCCTTTAATCTGAACTTATTTAATAGTTGTTTGGACTTTTCCACACCATACCAAATTGAATAAATTAAAAGTAAGTCATTTTGATTTAATAAATTAGAAGAAAAGTTAGAAAGATTTGCTTGGTCGATATTATCAACAAAATTGGTATCTAAATAATGTATGGCTGTGTTCCATTCGGACAAATATTCTGGGTTAATTTCGGGAATTACCGAATCGAAATTCTTTGCTAAAAATTGAGATATGCGATTGATAAAATTACCAAAAATTGCAGCTAATTCGCTATTATTCTTAGTTTGAAAATCCTTCCAAGTGAAATCTGAATCGCGTTGTTCGGGTAAATTCATTAACAATGCATAGCGAAGGACATCGATAAAATGATCTTCAGGGAAATCTTTCAAAAAATCTTGTAAATCGATACTCCAATTGCGGGATTTGGAAAATTTCATTCCTTCCAAATTCAAAAATTCGTTTGCTGGAACGTTTTTAGGAAGAATATAATTATCCCCACGAGCATAAAGCATTGCTGGAAAAATTAGTGTATGGAAAACAATGTTGTCCTTTCCAATAAAAGCAAAGTAATCTGTTTCGGGATTTTTCCACCAATCAGCATAACGCTCTTTATCACCCAAAACTTGTTGAGCCCATACTTTTGTGGCTGAAATATATCCTAAAACAGCATCGAACCATACATAGAGAACTTTGCCCAATGCCTTTTCTTTGGGAATTTCGTCGATTTCTTCCAATTTTACACCCCAAGGTAAGTCTCGGGTTATTGCTCGTTCGGTTAAACCAAGTTTTAGCCAACTACGACTTTGCTGCAACACATTGTCTTTCCAGTCTTGGGAATGGCTTTCGATGTAATCTTCCAAAAATTTTTGGAATTCTTGGAATTTAAAATACCAATGAGTAGTTCGGCGAACTTCGGGAGTTTCGCCACTGATTATACTTTTGGGATTTTTTAGTTCAATTTGGTTGTAGTAGGCACCGCAGGAGTCGCATTGATCGCCACGAGCTTTGTCGTATCCACAATTAGGACATATGCCTTCCACATATCGATCGGGTAAAAACATATTTGCTTTTGGATCGAAAAATTGTTCTTCTTCCTTTTCGATTAAATAGCCTTTTTTAAGAAAATCAACAAAAAACTCTAATGCAATTTGATGATGTTCGGGTATGGAAGTTCGTGAATAAAGATCGAACGACATACCAAAGTTTTGGAATGCTTCGTAGTTTGCAAAATGATATTTGTCGATGATTTTTTCGGGAGTTGTGTTTTCCTTCTCTGCCGAAATTGTGATTGCTACACCGTGTTCGTCCGAGCCACAAATGTAAAGAACTTTCTTTCCCGATAATCGAGCAAAACGAGCAAAAATATCGGCGGGTAGATACGCTCCCGCTAAATGTCCTAAATGAATATTCCCATTAGCATAGGGTAATGCAGAAGTAATTAATATTTGTTTCATTATTTGTTTGCGATTTACTAAAAAATTCAAAATTAAGTAATTTATTAAGAAATAGTAGTTTATGTTTCCCAAATTTCGTAATTTTACATTGCAGCAAAAGAAGGAAAACCAAAATTATGTTTCCAAGTTTATATTATTTTAAATATCGAAAATTTGGTATTTATAAGTTATTGTTTTTTCTGATATTTAGTTCAATCCAATTTATACAAGTTCAAGCTCAGGTCCAAAAATTAGACGATAATTATGGAACTTCGATTTATTTTGAATCAAAAAAATTATTCGAAAACAAATTAATACGAGAAGCCGAATTGCGAGTAATATATATTATCGAAAACTTTCCCGATAATCCAAGTTATGGAAAAGCAGAGTTGCTGAGAGCAAAAATCGACATTATCAGTGGAAATTATGAAGTATCTAAAAGTACTTTGGAGAGATTTGTCGAAAAATATCCAAATTCTCCATTGCAATCCAATGCTTTATTACAAATTGCTTTAATACTTGTTGAGCAACAAAAATGGGAACAGGCCCTTAAATACTTCGACAAAGCTATCAAACGAATTGAGTTCGATAAAAGAATGCGTTCCGATCCCCAATATTTTGCAGAATTAGAAGGGGAAGCTTTGTTCTGGCAAGGAATATCAATATATCAACAGGGTAGATATTTCGAATCAATACCTTCGTTCAAACAATTAATCACAAATTTGCCTACCTCTCAATTGGTTGATGATTCCTATTTTGCAATTGCTTTGGTTTACGAAAAAAATATGGAATACGATAGTGCTATAGCAAACTACAATCAAATAATCAATAATTATCCTTATTCCAATTCTATTCTATCGTCGATAATACGCTCAGCTAACAATTATATAATGACACGGCGTGCATCCCGTGCATTATTCGATTTGGAAAATGCAATTTCGATTTATGGTCATATACAAGCAAATGATTCAATAGGGCAACTTTATGAACCCCAAACGTATATTAATTATACAATCGACGAGATTAGTTATTTGAAAGGCGAAGCCTACAACATTGTGGGTAATTACGACCAAGCAATTGCCGAAATGACTGCTTTTTTGGAAACTTACAGCGATACAAAACTACGCAGTTATTTCTTGTATGGAATTGCTTGGAATTATCTCAACAAAGGTATGTGGGCCGAGGCTATATCATACTATGAACAATTAATTGTTGAAGGTAATGCAGATAAAAAAATTTTAAGTTTAGCAGAATTTTATCGTGCTGTTGCGGTTGCTAAATCTGGTAAAGTCGAAGAAGCACAAAGGGAATTGCTTGCTTTAGCATCCCGAAGTGACTATCCATTTGTGGGGATGGCTTTGCTCGAGGTTGCGCAAATTAATTATAATGCCGAAAATTATAACGAAGCACGTAAAAACTTAATTAGAGCCGAAAAAGAAGCAAATAGTGGGCGTATTTCTGCTCGCATACATTTATTGTTGGGAGCAACTTACCTTCAACTTAAAAATTACGATGCTGCTTTATTTGAATTCGAAAAAGTTGCTACAATAGTCCAAAATAGCAGTGCGTTGATGTTTCCCGAGAAAAAAATGTATAGTACCGAAATTATGTTTCGTAGGGCGATTTGCTATATTCAAATGAACAGGTACAAGCAAGCAATCACAAATTTAAATCAATTTATTGCCGAAAAACCAAAAGGCGAAAAACTTTCCGAAGCTCTTTTTTGGTTAGCCGAAAGTTATTATCGTTCAGATTTGCTAAAAAATGCCCAAGAAACATACTCAAATCTTTTGGAACAATTTCCTAACTATCGACGTGAAGAAGTACTTTATGGTTTGGGTTGGTCTTATTTCCGAGATAAAAATTTTAAGAAGTCAATAGATTATTTTGGAATATTAACAACCGAATTCCCAAAATCGAAATATGCAGTCGAAGCATTAGCTCGTTTGGGAGATGGCTTTTATTTGGAAAAAAATTACACAAAAGCCATAGAATATTATGAAAAAGCAGCACGACTAAGCCCAAAAAGCGAGGAAGGGCAGTATGCTGCATATCAATTATGTCACGCATTGTATCGAAATAATCAATATGCAAAGGCTCTAACTGCATTATTGGATTTTGTTGGAAAATATCCAAAATCTTCGTTTGCTCCACACGCTGTTTATTTAATGGGTTGGATAAAATTCAGTCAAAAGGAATATTCCGATGCAATAAATAATTATTTATATTTGATCGAAGCCTATCCACAAAGCAATTTGGTTCCCCGCGCCTATTATTCAATTGGTGATACATACTTTAATCAAGGGAACTATGAAAAAGCAATAGATTATTACCGAAAGGTTGTCGAATTATTCCCCAGTGATCAACTTGCACCCGAAGCACTTAAAAGCACACAGTACTGCTACGTAACATTGGGACGTTCGGACGAAGCAATTGCATTAGCCGATCAATACATACAATCAAATCCAAACTCGCCCATTGTCGAAGAATTTTCGTTCAAAAAAGCCGAGATGTTTTATACAGGACAAAAATACAGTGATGCAATAACCGAATATCAGAAATTTTTGGAAAAACATCCCAATAGTGAATTTAATCCCGAAGCAATGTATTGGATGGCCAAAAGTTATCAAAATTTAAATGAAATTGATAATGCAATAAAAACATTGAAAGATTTAGCCAGAAAATATCCAAAAAGTGATTATGCTCCAAGGGCATTAATCGAAGCTGCTCAAATGCTGAGAGAAAGAACTTTTTTGATGGAAGCCGATTCAATTTATCAATCAGTAATAATTAATTTTCCAAATACCGATTTCGAAGCACAGTCGATTTATCGAAGAGGAGATATAGCATTGGCTTTGGGCGATACAACCAAAACACTCAAATATTATCGAGAAGTTGCTGATAAATTTCCTACCAATCCTTATGGTTTGAGTGCTCGTTATCGATTAGGAATGTATTTCCGAAACACTGGTAAAGCTGATTCAGCACTCAAAGAATTCGAAGTCCTAACTTCTTTATCCGAAGATCAAGAACTGTCTGCAGAGTCACAATATCGAGTTGGTGAAATATATCTGAAAATGAATAGATATGACGATGCAATCAATGCACTGAATATTGTAAAAGATAAATATTCCACAATCGAGGTTTGGTTTCCTTTGTCCCTTTTATCATTAGGCGAAGCATACGAGAAAAAAGAGGATTTTGCCAAGGCAATCGACACCTACAAAGGATTGATTGCAATCAATCCCGACGATGATTATTCCAAAACTGCTCGAACAAGGTTAAAAAACTTAACAAAAAAACTTGATAAGTAAATTGGGGGGTACGAAAGCAATGAAAATAAACTTTTTTATAGTTGCTTTTTTGTTCTTGTTTAATTATAGCTTGATTTTTTCTCAAACAACAAAATCCGAGAATTCTCCACAGCAACAACAACCAATAGAATTGATGAGATTGATGATCGAAGGAGTTGAACGACTGAATGTAAAGGCTGGTTCAAAACAAATGCCATTGCCCGAAACAAAATTAACACCATCTGAATTGGATTCGCTAAATCCATTAGAAAAGCAACCATCTTTATTGGTTCCACCACCACAACTTCCCAAAGCTTTAACTTTTCCTGTAATTCCAAACGCATTTGTTCAAGCAAACTTTGGGCTTTTTAGTACTTATGATTTAAGTGGGGGCTATCGTTATAACATAGAAGGATACGAACTATATGGAAAAGCCGGTGTCGAAGGAAGCCAAGGTGATTTAAAAAATTCCGAATACTCAAAAATTCAGTTAAATATTAATTCAGATTATATAGCACCCGATTATTTTTGGATTTTTGGTGGTAGCAGAACATTAACTCGTTTGAATGCAGATTTTAGGGATTATAAATTATACGGAATTGATTCAGCACGCCAACGAGATGGATTGGATTTGGAATTGACATTGGAAAGTAAAGGAAATTATGAAGGTATAGTTTTTTGTACTGGTGGTTCTGTATATACTCTTCAGTTGAATGATGAAGATTCTAAGTTTTTTGAAAATAGAATTAATGGTTATTTGAAAGCAAGTAAGATGCTTGATAATTTTTCGTTAGGAGGAACAATCGATTTGAATTTTGGTAATTGGAGTGGAAAACCTTTGAGTATCCATCAATTTATTGGTAAAGGTGAATTATATTATGAAAGAATGACCTTGGAAGGAGAAATAGGATATCAATTAGCAACAAACACCAAAGACAATGTTCAATCAATGCCTAATTTACGCTTAGGACTAAGTTACTTACCCAATTTGGAATTTAGTATTCGAGCTGAGTTTTTCACTGGATTAGATAATTCTTTTGCTCGAGAATTTTATCATCAGAATCCCTATTTTAATTTAAATTCTCAAATAATATTTCCGCGAGCAAGTGCTATAATTAAAGGAATTGTAACCTATGCCCCAGATGTAAAAAAATCGATAACTTTGTCGGGTTCCTTAAACTTTTACGAGAACTATCCAATATTCAATTCCATTTTGGAAGGAGAACGCCGAAACGAAATTGAATTATTATTCGAAACAGTGAATATAATAAAATTATCAGCAGAAGGCTATTGGGAATTATCGGATAATATGTCCATTAATGGTTTGCTTGGGACTAATATTGCTGTTCTTGATTATCAAAGTAATGCAATGCCATATATGCCAAAGATATTCTTAAATCTAAGTTATCGAATCAAATTTATCGAAAAAGCAAATGCCGAAATAGGTTTTGTTTATAATTCTGCTAGATATGCCGATAAAAATAACAAAAATGAGTTAAATTCGTATTTTAATTTATTTGCAAGAGCAGAATATCAATTACTTGATAATATTGCAGCAAGAATTGAAATGAATAATTTAACTGGAAACAACAACTTTTTATGGAAAGGCTATCGCGAATACGGTTTATGTGGTAAAATTGGTGTTTTGTGGCAATTCTAAATTGAGAATTGATGAGCATATTTAATGAAATACGACCAGAAGAAATTGAAAGTGGTTTTCAACAACCAGAACCAGGTTATGAAGGTTTCGTTTTAAAACCAGAAGATCCATATCCTGGAGAATTCCCAATTTTTCAGGATGAAGTTATTATCGAGGATCAATTCGAGGAACAAGCCCCATTAGAAAATATTCCCGAAGTTAGCGAGGGGATTATTGATGCAGCAAGTTTGGAAGGCAATATTTGGGGAGCATTCGATCAGGAACAACCTTTACCATCTTCATCCGAGCCAGAGTCACAAAGCGAGATAATCAAAGATGAATCAATACCCGAATTTGTCCCCGAAGAAACCAAAGAAATCCCATCAACAAAAATTGAAGATGAATTTACTGATTTAGAAAGCTCTTTCTCACAAGAAACGATTAGCCAAGCACAAACAGAACCAGAAGTAATTTCCATAGATGAGGAGCTAAAAAAACTACTTCAAGAAGAATTAGAAAGGAAAAAAAAAGAAAGAAACTCAACAAGAATCAAAAATCGATTCAGAAACAATAGAACCGATTATCGAGCCACAAGAGAAGCCCAATTTTATTCCTGTCGAAGAATCTGGTGGTAAAGTTGAATTCATAGATATGTCGGCATTGGATCCAAATCTACCAAGGATTGATTTGGGAATGGATGATTTGAGTAAGCCTATTGAAGTTATTCCGGAGAAAAAATCAAAAACTAAAGAAAAAGTCGAAAAAGTAAAGCACCCCAAAAAGGAAAAAGGCGAGAGAAAATCAAGGAAAGTTTTTGTTTGGCTTTTATCTAGTGTTGCTGGATTGCTAATTATTTCGACTATTTCGTATTTTGCTTTTAATTATTTTCTTAAATCAATTATATCACCCCAAAAGGACACAACATTAACCCGCATTGATACTATAAATCCTAAAAAAGAAAACCATAAAGAAGATAAACACAATGTGCCCCAACACCAAAAAGTCCAACAAAAAGTTGATACAACAATTACAATAGCCGAAAAGCCTAAAATCGAAACTCAATCACATCACGAAAACAAACACGAAACAACACATAACGAAACTCCCAAAGTAATTGAAAAAGAAACTATAAAAACTACAAACCAAATATCACCAAAACCTATTGAAAAGAATCAGCAAACTGTAGTTACTCGTTCACATTTTCCTAAGAAAAACAAGTTGCCGCAACCAAAACCAGA
>Ga0138355_1008214_pt1 | contig 11690 bp, 10 predicted proteins | sample YNPNP_1300MetaT_FD_101540 | JGI IMG/M metagenome (GOLD analysis project Ga0138355, IMG submission 101540) | Anoxygenic and chlorotrophic microbial mat microbial communities from Yellowstone National Park, USA - YNP NP_1300 MetaT (Metagenome... ...
CATCCCCCCACCCGGTGGGAGGGTTTGGGAGGGCTACGCCCTCCCAGGAAGAACCTTTTTTCATCCCGTCGGTGTGCGGCACAGCCGCATGGACGACTGATGGTCTCTGAGAAATCACTCCGCTTCAGGAGGCCTTCGCCGGTTCCGTTCGCGCCTATGGAAGGCACCTGGTATGATAGGAGCAGGTTTTTGCGGCCAGTCTGGATGCGCTGTGTTTCTGCGCTTTGCCAGGGAGAGAAGCTGTGGGATCTCGATGTGCCTTGTGGTCGTCGCTATGGTCGGGTCGCCTGGCAGTGCGCCTCCTGGCCCTGCTGGCGGCATCCGTGCCGCTTGGGGCCTGCACCGGCCTGTTGCCCGGCGAGCAGCCCAGCCCTGTTGTCGTGATTGTGACCGCCACCCCGGCCCCCGGCCAGCCAACCGCCCCCGCGCCGCCCCCTACGCCGGTAACGGCCCCCACCGAGGCCCCGACGGCTACCCCGGCCCTTATCGCTGGCGATACCACCGCGACCCCCGCCCCCGAGGCGCGTTCGGGGTTGCTCCAACGAGTACGCGAACGGGGAAGGTTGATCTGCGGCGCCAATGCCGACCTTCCCGGCTTCGGCTTCTACGACCGGGTGCGCGATGATTGGAGCGGCTTCGATGTGGATTTCTGCCGCGCCATCGCCGCGGCGATCTTCGACGATCCCAACGCCGTGGAGTTTATCGGTCTGACGACCTCGGGTCGCAATGAGCGCTTCGCCGCCGTGCGCAACGGGACGGTGGACGTGCTCATTCGCAATACCACCTGGACCCTGGGCCGCGATATCGCCGGGCTGGCCTTCGGGCCAACCACCTTTCACGACGGGCAGACCTTTATGGTCCGCGCCAGCGCCCGCATCGCCACCTCGGCCGACCTGGCGGGCAAGCGCATCTGTGTGGCAAGCGGCACAACCAGCGAGCAGAATCTCAACGATGACTTCGCCGCCCGCGGGATCGCCTTCGAGGCCGTGCTCTTCGACGATGAGGGCCAGCTCTACCCGGCCTATGATCGTGGCGAATGCGACGCGGTGACTAGCGACAGTTCCCAACTGGCCTCCAAGCGCCAGACCCTCGATGCTCCCGCGGATCACGTCATCCTGGGGGAGCGGATCTCGCGTGAACCGCTGGGACCGGTGTTTATCGAGAACGATGAGCAATGGCGCGACGTGGTAAGCTGGGTGGTGTTCGCGACGATCTACGCCGAGGAGTTGCGGGTCAACCAGGAGAATGTCGAGCAACAACGCGCCCAGAGCGATGATCCGCGGGTCAGGCGCCTGCTGGGGCTGGAGGGTGAGTTTGGCCAGGGCCTGGGCCTGAGCAACGATTTCGCCTATTCGGTCATCCGCGAGGTCGGCAACTACGGCGACATCTACGACCGCAACCTGGGGCCACGCACGCCCTTCGCCCTCGACCGCGGCCCCAACAAGGTGTGGAACCTCGGCCAGGGCGGCGTGCTGGCCTCGCCGCCGTTCCGGTAAGTCACGCCAGCCATGCAGCAACCACTGATCTGCCCTGCCTGCCACGCCAGCAATCTGCCGCGGGCGCGCTTTTGCCAGCACTGCGGGTACGATCTGATCCTGAACAACGACGGCCCGCGGTTCTTTCTGACCAGAACCATTAAGGAAGGCGGGCAGGGCGCGGTGTTCGAGGGCCGTGACGAGGCCGGTCAGGTGGTCGCGGTCAAGGAGATGCTCGACCGCTTCACCGACCCGCAGGAGCGCGCCGAGGCGGTGCAACGCTTCGAGGCCGAGGCGGAGATGCTGGGGCGCCTCAGCCACCCGCGCATCCCGCGCATCTTCGCTTCGTTCAACGATGGCGGGCGGCACTACCTGGTGATGGAGTTCGTCCGCGGCCAGGACCTCGAAGATCTGGTCAGCCGCGAGGGTGCGCAACCCGAGGCCCGCGTGCTAAAATGGGCCGATCAACTCTGCGATGTGCTGGAGTATCTCCACGACAAGGGCCTGGTCTACCGCGATATGAAGCCCTCGAATGTGATGCTCGAGCAGCCCGCCGGGACGCTGAAGGTGATTGACTTCGGGATCGCCCGGGTCTTTCAGCCCCAGCAACGGGTGACGCAGATCGGCACCCCGGGCTACGCGCCACCCGAGCAGTACCAGGGCCTGGCCACGCCCCGTTCGGATATCTACGCCCTGGGGGCGACCCTGCACCACCTGCTCAGCGGGCGCGACCCGCGCGACCATCCGCCCTTCACCTTCCCGCGTCTCACCGGGGTCTCGCCGCGCACCGCCGACGCGATCGAGCGGGCGTTGCAGATGCGCCCGGAGGATCGCTTCCAGAGCATCGCCGAGTTTCGCGCGGCGCTGCGACCGGCCCCGCCGCCCGTGGTGGCGGTGGCCCCCACGCCGGCCAGGCCCACGGCGAGCCGCCCGACGCCCGTCACGCCCACACCGTCGCCAGCTCCCACGCCCACCCCGGCTCCGGTCCCCGCGCCCACACCCGCGCCCGCCCCGGCTCCGGCCCCCGCGCCAGCGACCAGGCGGCGCTCATGCTTGCCCTGGGCCCTGGGAGTGCTGGCGCTGCTGCTGGCCGGCGCCGCCGGGGCCTTCCTGCTCCTCCGCCTGCCCGGGGCGGCTCCCACGCCAGGAGCTACGGCAACGCCGCAGGTGCTGGTGGCGCGGCCCTTCAGTGTGCGCGATCTGGAGATCGAGGTGCCCTACGGCGCCAGCCGCGACGCGGTGGACCGGGCCTTCGCAGCCGCCTTCCTGGCCCTGGCGCGCCAGGACTGCCAGTGCGAGGCGCAGATCGCGCCCGGCAGTCTGGTGTACATCTACGGAGGCGAGCCGCAGCAGATCGGCATCGTCGGCAGCCGCGAGCGTTACCGGGCCTCGCTGGAGGCAACGATCCTGGTGCCGGAGCGCTGATCGGTGGGGGTCTGGGGAAACCGGGTTTCCCCAGACCCCTGCTTCGAGAAAGGTTCTTCCTGGGAGGCCTGCGCCCCCAGACCCTCCCGCGGGTGGGGGAATGGGGGAACCCGGTTCCCCCATGGTCACGTGAGACGGTCATGCGCATGGCGCACAACGCCCGATGCAAACGGCCCGGGAGCGCGGGCGTCCCGCTCGCGCCACGTCTCCGCGGGCAAGGTGACCGCCCGCTCCCCGGTCCTCCCCCGCTGGGGGAGTGAACCCGGCTCCTCCCCCCAGCGGGGGGAGGCTGGGAGGGGGGCTGAACGCTGCGAACGATGTTCATGCCAGCCGTCCATGCGGCTCCGCCGCGCACCGACGGGATGAACATACTTCTTGGGAGGGCTGCGCCCTCCCAAACCCTCCCACGGGCCGGGGCCTGGGTGCGCGGGCCTCCGGCCCGCATCCGCAGGATATGGGGAAACCCGGTTTCCCCACCCCCCTCGCCGAGGGCTTATGTTCACGTTAGGAGACGTATGGCCTACCGGCTCATCGCCATTGACCTCGACGGAACGTTGATCGACGCCGCCCACCGCCCGGGGCCGGGCAGCGCGGCGGCCATCGCCGCCTGCGAGGCCCTCGGCGCGCGGGTGGTGCTCGCCACCGGGCGCAGTTTCGTCTCGGCCGCGCCCTACGCGTGCGCCCTGGGGCTGCGGCCGCCGCACATCACCCTCAACGGCTCGGTCATGGCCGATCCGGAGGCCGGGCGCTTTACCGTTCGCGCGACCCTCACCGGCGAACAGTTGGCCCTGGCGCTCGACCTGCTCGACGCCCGCGGCATCGCCCACGTCGTCTACGGCGCCGCGGGGATTTACGCCGTGCCCGGGATGCCTCACCTGGAGCTGCTGGAGGCCTACGGCGAGGCGCCCGCGGTCTTCTGCGCGCCCGGGGAGCTACGCGACACGCCCGAACCGCTCAAGGTGCTGGCCTTTCTCCACGCCGGCCCGCTCGACCGGGAACTGGCCGCGGCCGTCGGCGAGCGTGTGGCGACGATCCGCAGCGGCGCGGCCTTCTTCGAGTTCGTGCCGCCGGGTGTAAGCAAGGGCGAGGCGTTGAGCGAACTGATGGCGCGCTACGGCGTGGCTCGCGACGAGGTGCTGGCAATCGGCGATGGCGAGAACGACCTGAGTATGTTCGCGGTGGCGGGCATGAGCGTGGCCATGGCCGACGCTCCGGCGGCCGTGCGCGCTCAGGCGCGCGCACTTACCGGCACGTGCGCCGAGGGCGGGGTGGCCCGGGCGCTGGAGAAGCTGGTGCTGCGCCGGGAGCCGGCTCCCAGCGCCTATCAAAGACCATGAGCAAACTCAACTCCCAACGTCTGCTTGAGCGCCACCAGGTGGCCTACACCACCCACACCTACGTCTACGACCTCGACGACCCGCCGGACGCCGTAGAGGTGGCCCGGCGCATTGGCCTGCCGCCCGGCCAGGTCTTCAAGACCCTGGTGCTCGGCGGGGCCGGCCACGGGCGGCCCGTGCTGGTTATGCTTCCCGCCGATCGCCAGCTCGATCTGAAACGCTGCGCGGCCGCCCTCGGCCAGAAGCGCCTCGAACTGCTGCCCCGAGCGGAGACCGAGCGGCTCACCGGGCTGAAGATCGGCGGCATCGGCGCCCTGGCCCTTGCCCCCAAACGCTGGCCCTGCTACCTGGACCGCTCGGCGACGGCCCACGAGCGCATCTACGTCAACGCCGGCCAGCGGGGGGTCATGCTTGGCGTGGCCGTCGCCGACCTGCTGCGGGTGCTCGGCGCCCACCTGGTAGACGGGGCGGAGCAATAGGAGCACTACGATGGCTCCTTCATAGCCGGACCGTACCCTTTACCCCTTCGCCGCTCACTATTTGGAGCAGGGCTCTGGGGAAACCTGGTTTCCCCAGACCCTCACCCATGGGGAGAGTTGAGGAGCAATACCTTTTAGATAACAGGACTTACGCGGTGGAGGGGTGCGGGGAGGCTTCGCCTCCCCGCATACCCCTTTTCCCGCCCGTGGCGGCCAGGCGGCCTGGCGCAACGCCCACGGCGCTCCCGCCGCGGGCGGCTAACCTCGTGTAGCACCCGGGTGTGAACAGGTGCGCAGGCGCGTGGAGCAAGGTGATTGTTCCCCGGCGTGAAGCGTGTTAAGATGGGGGAAGAACCGGGCTCGTAGATCAATGAGGAGGAGCCTGATGGCAGATCTGAAGAGCCGCCTCAGCGAGATTAGCGCGAAAATTGAAGCCCTGGAAGAGGAGCGCCGGGTCATCTACGAAGATAGCCACGTTGACGAGTTCGAGCACCCGCGCCTCAGTGTCATCAATGAAGAACTGGAACATCTCTGGGACCTGAAGCGCCGTCTGGAAGCGGCGATTTCGGCCGGATTAAGTGAATTGCCCGTGCCGCCCCCCGAAACGTTTGAGATCAGTGACATGTAACCCTCCCGGCGGGCAGGAGCGCGGGGAAACCCGCTTTTCCGGCACTCCTAACGTGAACATAGGCTGCTGGAGCAGAGGAATGGGGAAACCGGGTTTCCCCATTCCCCCACCCGCGGGAGGGTCTGGGAGGGCGCAGCCCTCCCAGGAACAACCTGTTTGCATCCCGTCGGTGTGCGGCGGAGCCGCATGGACGGCTGATGTGAACATGGGGAAACCAGGTTCCCCCATACCCCCGCCCGCAGGAGGGTTTGGGCGGGCGCAGCCCGCACGTCGGGGGATGGGGAAACCTGGTTTCCCCATCCCCCCACCCGGTGGGAGAGTGTGAGCGGGCGCAGCCCGCGAGCAGGGGGCTGAGGGAATCGGATCTCCCCGGCCCCCTGCTCCACACCAGGGAAGGGGCAACGGCGTCTCAGAGGCACCCGGCCCCGCCACACACGCTATCCGGCACCGGCGTGACGACAGGCGTCGTGCCAGGCCCGCCGCCGGGCACAAGCCGGTACTCGGCGGTGGCCCGCAGGCGGCTGGTGTTGCCAAAGGCCGTGTAGGTGCGCAGACCGACCGCCTCCTGCTCGCTCAGGTAGAGCCGCGCCACGAAGGCGCCGCCCGTGTCGACAACCACATCGCCGATCCAGAGCGTAGAAGCGTCCGGCAGCGTGACCCAGATGGTCACGATTTCGTCCGGCTGGAAGCCCCAACCACTGAAGATGGCAAAGCTGCGCTGGTCATCGGGCGAGGACTCGATGCGCAGATTGGCGCGGCCCGAGGGCACGGTCAGGTCAGCCACCTGCACATCAAACTCGGCAATGCCATTGGCGCCGCTGTCCACACCACGGGCCGTCAGCGCATAGCGGCCCACCGGCGCCCCGGTAACCTTCAGCACGTACTCGATCTGTCCACCTGGCCCGGCCTGCGTGCGCCCCAGTTCCTCTACGCTCGCATCGGGGTAGCGCAACCAGATCGCCACCGGCTCGTTGGTGCGATAACCGCTGCCGCGAAAGATAAAGGTGCGGCCCTGGCGATCACCCGCCGGGTGGACGCTCAACGTCACGTTCGGCGACGGGCCGGGGGCCTGGCCGATGCTCACCTCAATCGAGGCGTAGACTTCACGGCCGCTGCTCTGCCCGAAGGCGGTATAGGTGTAGCGGCCAACCGGCGTAAACGTCGCGCCCAGGAAGTCGGGCACGTAGGGGAAGTTGAAGGCCCCATCGCCATTGGTAACCACTTCGGTGACGCCGAAGACCGAGAAGTCAGGATAGGTGATCCAGATGGACACCGTCTCACCGGGCGAGAAGCCAGAACCGATCAGGGTCACCGTATCGTTCTGGCGGGGCATGGCGGGCGTGGCTATCAGGCTGGCCGAACTGGCGGCGCTCTGCCAGGTCCACACCCCGATCAATAGCGCCAGACCAGCAACAAAGCAGGCAAGAAAGATCCGCATAACGAAGTGCTGTCGTGTAACCATGGCCGTTCTCCTGTGCTGAAATGCAATCGCCGACGCGCGTGAGGCTGTGTCTGTGCTGGTGGTTCACCTCCAGGCGCCGCGCCTTTCACCCGGGGGGTGCAGATCGCGGTCATTGGCGCGCGATGCGCATGCGTTTGCCTACCGCTAGACTACCCTACGCCCCCTGTCCGAACGAACGTCGTAAGTAACGAGAGGATGACAGGGGACTTACAACCTGCTAACAAACTCTCCTCTTTATCTAACGTGAAAATAATCTTTCGGAGCAGGGTGTGGGGAAACCCGGTTTCCCCATCCCCCTGCCCGCGGGAGGGTTCGGGAGGGCTTTGCCCTCCCAAGAACAATCTTATTTTCATTTCCGTTCGTGTGCGGCGCAGCCGCATGGACGGCTGAAGCGAGATGTATGTTAAAATGACCCCGTTCGCGCAGGCCGCCATGGATGCGGAAGGGACATAAGGGCATGCTCAGAACCACGTACCGCGCCGCCCTGCTGATGGCGCTGGCGCTTGCCCTTCTAGCCGGTGGAGACCTCGTCGTTGCGCGCACTCCACCGCCACGCGGCGCCGCGGAGGTGGCCATCCCCCGTGGCAGCGTGACCAGCCGGCCCTACACGGTGATGATTGACAATCACCCCAAGGCCTATCCTCAAACCGGCCTGAACCAGGCCGCCATCGTCTTCGAGGCCCTCGCCGAGTACGGCATCACCCGCTACATGGCGGTCTATTTCCCCGGCATCACCCCCGACCTGGCAGCCATCGGGCCGGTGCGCAGCGCCCGCGCCTACTTCGTCGAATGGGCCAGGGGGCTGCGCGGGGTGTACGTGCACGCCGGCGGCGCCCCCGATGCGCTGACCATGGCCGCCACCTCGGTCGAGATCGTGGATATGGACGCGCTGCGCAACGATGCCAGCGCCGCCTTCGCCCGCAGCGCCGACCGTCCTGCGCCCCACAATCTCTACACCTCCAGCGCCCGCATCGCCGCCTTCCTGGATAAGCGCCCGGCCAACCAGCCCGACCTGGGCGAGATCGGCTTCCGCATCAAGCGCGACCGGCCCGCCACAACCCCCACGGCGCAACGCATCAGCTACTACTTCATCTACCAGGAAGCCTACGTGAGCTGGCGCTATGACCGGGCCACCAACAGCTATCTCTCCTTCCGCCAGCAACGTCCCCACCTGGACGCCGCCACCGGCGAGCAACTGCGCTTCAAGAACCTGGTGGTGCTCGAGGTGCCCGAACGCCCTATCCCCGGCGATCCCAAACAGCGCATCCAGCAAGACGTGATCGGCCAGGGGCCGGCGCGGCTCTTTCTGGACGGGCGGATGATCGAGGCCACCTGGCGCAAAGGCGCCGGCTTCGACCAGTTGCGGCTCTTCGACCGCTACGATCGTGAGCTTCCGCTCAATAGCGGGCCGATCTGGTTCGCCGCTATTCCATCGCTGAAGAATCTTACGGTGGAGTAAACCTGGATCTGAACCTGGCGAGGGAGTTCTTCCGGCTCTCGGGCATCTTGAAGAACCCTCCAGCCCTCTATGCGGCTCCGCCGCACAACGCCGCAAGAACATATGGTTGTTCCTGGGAGGGCAAGGCCCTCCCAGACCCTCCCGCGGGTGGGGCATGGGGAAACCGGGTTTCCCCACCCCCCTCGCCGAGGGCGTATGTTCACGTTCGTGGAATAACCCTGTATCTGAACCCTGCCGGGGCCGCATCCTCCCGAACCCTCGCCCTCGGGCGGGCAGCGTCGAACCAGATCGTCCTCAGTCGTCCATGCGGCTCCGCCGCACAAAGCCGCAATGAAAATAAGTTTGTTCTTGGGAGGGCTGCGCCCTCCCAAACCCTCCCGCGGGTGGGGGAATGGGGAAACCCGGTTTCCCCATTCCCCTGCCCCAGCAGCTTATTTTCACGTTAGGAGACAGCATGACCGAAGGAAAGCTACGTCGCTTTCTTAGCCTGGCCATCCTCGCCCTGATGGCTGCCCTGACTGCCCAGGCGCAGGCCGGCCCCCCCGCCGAAGAATCGCGACCGGCCCTCGCCCCCACCTACCGCATCTTCGCCACCCGCGAAGGTCTGGTCGGGCGCCGCACGGCCAATGGCCACATCATCCAGCCGCGTGACCGCTTCGTCGCCCTGCCCTCCTGGACCGTCCTCTCCCCCCGCGGCTCCGACACGTTCCGCGTGCGCCTGACCTACAAGGGCCGCACGGTGATCGCGCCGGTCTGGGATGTTGGCCCCTGGAACACCACCGACGACTACTGGAACGTCAACCGGCGCTACAAAGACCTCCCGGTGGGCATGCCCATGGCCCAGGCCGCCGTGCTGCACGGGTACAACGGCGGACGCGACGAACGCGGGCGCCCTATCCAGGACCCCAATGGCATTGATATCGCCGATGGCACGTTCTGGGACGATCTGGGGATGACCCGCAACGACTGGGTGGAGGTGACCTTTCTCTGGCTGGGCGCCGACCCGGGACCGGGCAACGCCGTGCCTATCGAGGTTCCGGCGCCCGCCCCCGCCCCGCCGCCGGCTCCGCCGCCGGCCCGGCCGGTTACGGTAGAACCGGGCGCCATTGCCGTAGACAACAGCGATCCGGGCTTCGCCGCCAGTAGCGCCCCCTGGTCCGAGGCGGCCTGTGGTCTTGGCGGCACCCACGCCTGGGTCGCCTCGACCGGCGACCCCGCGCAGGCCGTCGCCCGCGCAACCTGGACGGCCCAGCTTCCCGGCGCGGGGTTCTACGAACTGCGGGCCTACATCCCCGAGTGCGGAGAACGGGCCACCGCGTCGGCCCGCTACGTCATTTACCACGATGACGGCATGAGCGAGGCGCGGATCGATCAACAGGCCGGCGCCGGAACCTGGGTGGCCCTGGGGACCTTCCGCTTCGGAGCGAACGGCGCGGCTCCCAGGGTGGAACTGAGCGACCTGACCGGCGATGAGCGCCGCGTTGTGCGCTACGACGCGCTAGCGTGGAGTTTGCGCCAGGACGGCGCGCCGCCGGCGGCGCAGGTGACAGGCATCCGGCGCAAGGACAACGGCTACCAGATCACCTGGGGCGGAACCGACGACCTGAGCGGCATCGCCAGTTACGACGTGCAGGTGCGCAGGCTGCCCCGCGGCGGCTGGACCGACTGGAAGCGCGAGGTGGAAGTGACCACGGCCTGGTTCGGCCCGGATGAAGGCAAACACTTCGCCTTTCGCGTGCGCGCCCGCGACCGGGCCGGCAATGTGCAGCCCTGGCCCGAAGAGGCGCAGATGGACACGACGCAGGCCGGAACGTAGTTGGATTTTAGATGTTGGATGTCAGGCCCGGGGGGGTGTGCTGCGCGCGAGGGGGGATGAATGTGTAATTTCCTGGGAGGGCTGCGCCCTCCCAGACCCTCCCGCGGGCGGAGTGTGGGGAAACCGGGTTTCCCCGCACCCCGCTCCGAGGGCTTATGTTGACCTCAAGATTTGATTGCTGTCTTCAGCGCGGTGCTACATATCGAGCTGGAAGCGAAGCGCTTCGAGAATCGCCGCCCGTAGGGCACTGTCCTGGAGTTCGCCAATGGTATGTTCTAGACGCCGCTTGTCGAGCGTCCGTATCTGGTAGCAGAGCACTATCGAGTCTGCGCTGAGACCAGCCGTTCCCGCCGGAATGAGCACTTCGTTGGGGTAAATCGTTCGCATCGGCGACTTCCGAGATGTCAGAGGCAGGACATTGACGACCGGCAAGAGTTGATTGAGCCGCTCACGACTCACGACCAGTACTGGCCGTCGTCCGGCTTGCTCGGAACCAGTGGTTGGGTTGAGTGAGGCAAGGAAGATCGTCCACTGGAAAGTCACGGCTCGCGCTCCCACCTCTCAGCATCGACGTGGCCAAAATCTGCCATCGTTTCAGCGAGGTCCGCCAGGAAGAGTGGGTCATGTGCGGCCGCCTCCATCTGCTGGAGCCTGGCTGCGGTCTGCTGGCTTATGAGCCGTTGCTCAAGGGTCTCCGCGACGAGTTCAAACTCTTCGAGCGGCAGGATGACACCAATCGGCTTTCCGCTGGCATCAGTGATAAATTGGCGCTTCAGGACGCTCATCGGCTCGTCCTCCTGGAAGCAGGTGAACGCTCCCGGCTCAGGTAACGATATCTGGCATATCGGCCAGACTGCCTGGCATGATACCACACCGTTCGGCGCCCCCGGAGGAACAGTCCTGCGAAGCCGGCCTGCGCCCAATACTTCTCAAATACGATGACGAACCCTCTCCAGGCTCTCCCCTGTTGGGGATGGGCGTCCGGCTCCTCCCCCCAGCGGGGGGAGGCTGGGGCGAAGGCGCGCCGGGACGCGCCGCCGAGCGCCAGGACGCGCGCCGCCCGCCCGCGCATGGTCCGCGCGCCGGTCCGCCGCCGCGCCGCGCATCGAGTCACTCCTCCTCGATGGCGCGCAGGTCAGGCGTCTCGGGGAGCAACTCGTCAAGCCGCTCCTGGGGCCACCCGGCGAGAAAGTCGCGCAGTTGGAGATGCCAGAAGGCGAAGCCACCCCCGACGCGGCGCATCAGCAAGCGGTCGCCGGCATCGCTGAGGAAGGCGGCATAGTTCCAGGGCGCGGCGCCCGCGCGCCAGAGCGCGATGCGCAGGGCCAGGTGACGCATGCAGGCCTCGCCGCCGTTCACCGTGGCAGACACCCGGAAGAAGACCGGCGCCATTGACGCGGCAAGGGTCGCCAGTGCATCGAGGATCCCCAGGCCCCCCAGGGCGCCGCTCAGCAGTGTGCTGGCGCCCGCCAGGAGGAGGGCGCCGACCGCGCCCAGGACGCCGGCCCGCATGGCGTGACCGACGGAGCGGCGCATGCCTTCGTTCGGTCGCTGACGATGGCGATCATCAACCTCGTCACTGACCCACCCGAACGCCAGCCCGCCCGCC
>Ga0138355_1034998_pt1 | contig 11656 bp, 10 predicted proteins | sample YNPNP_1300MetaT_FD_101540 | JGI IMG/M metagenome (GOLD analysis project Ga0138355, IMG submission 101540) | Anoxygenic and chlorotrophic microbial mat microbial communities from Yellowstone National Park, USA - YNP NP_1300 MetaT (Metagenome... ...
AAATAACAAAATGACTTCACAAAAAATTATTATTTTTAAATGATTTTTTAAAAATGTTACTGGTGCTATCAATCAGTTAATATTATTATATTTGTAATTATTAAAATTATGCAAAATGGAAATTAGTTTTAACGAGCAAGAACTACAAGAAGTTGAAAAAATAAAATCAAAATACCCAACTGAACAATCCGCATTAATGGGTGTTCTTTGGTTAGCACAAAAAAAAATTTGGTTGGTTTTCCGACGAGGTCATTGCGTATGTTGCTAACTTATTACATTTGCCACCAGCCCATGTTCAAGGTGTAGTCCACTTTTACACAATGTACTACAAGAAGCCAATGGGCAAGTATCATATTCAAGTTTGTACTAATGTTTCGTGTATGCTTCGAGGGGGTGAAAACATTTGGCACCATCTCCAGGAAAAATTAGGAATTGGTCATATGGAACGCACTCAAGATGGGAAGTTCTCGTTAGAAGAAGTGGAATGTATGGGGGCGTGTGGCGGTGCTCCAATGATTGCAATTAACGAAGAGTATTACGAAAATATTACGGTCGAAAAAGTGGATAATTTAATAGACTCTTTGGATTGAACAGATAATTTGTAACTTTTTTCTCAAATTTTTTGTTTTAACTATATATTTTTTGGAGTTCGAATATTTGATTTCGTCAATTAAAAAAAATATTGGATTTTATCTTTTTTTGCCATTAGCAATTTTTGTTGGGCTTAATAATCTATTCAATTTAGATATCATATACTTTATTTCTTTAAATCCTAAAATTTTAATCCAAAACAATAGTTTATGGACATTGATAACATTCCCATTTGCCGAAAATTCAATAATTGAATTCTTGCTTTTCAGCGTTATTTTTTTACTTTATTTCCCCTTGTTGCAGTCAATTTACCATAAATGGTTTTTCCCAATTTTCTTTTTCTTGTTCACCTTACTCGAAGGTTCTTTGTTAACAATAGTTTTCTGGAATAAAGATATATATTTTCAAGGTTTATCTGCCATCAGTTCATTCATTCTTGTTGTTATTTCTTTTCTATATTCCAAAGAAAAATTTGTGTTTGGCCGGTTGCCAGTTATAAAAGTATCTCACTTTAATTTAATTATTGCATTATTTTATTTTGCCTTTAAACTTCCCATTTTTATCGAAAATGATAACAACAAGATTATTGCAACAACTGCACCATTAATTTTTGGAATAATGGTAGCATCAGCATTCTATTTGCAAATATATATCTACAATAAATACATACTACCTAAAAAAAGAATGCAATCAATAAAAGAAGTTGTTCAACTCCTAACAAAAGCAAGAGAAACTGTTCAAGCTCTGGAATCAACTTTGGTGGAACAAACTACTGAACAAAATCAACCCAATGTAAAACCATACGGAAATAAATTGGATAAACCAATTCGCACAAATAAAATTCTTATTACCGACGATCCCGAAATGAACGAAGAGCTGTTGAATAAAATTTTAGATAAAATTTCCGAACGTGGGCTCGAGTCTCTTACCCAAAACGAAATAGAAGCACTTCGGCAACTATCCTCAAAAATATAAATATTAAATTAATATTTCAAACATTTTTTTATTTATTCCAACAGGTTTTAAAATTAAATTTGTATCGAATTGTTAATAAAAGATAAGTAAGCTCAAACCACATAATTAAAAACGGGTTTGAATATTTGCATTCAATATTACAACCTATATTCGTCCTTTATATTTGAAAATTCCTTTATTAATAATATCGAGAAATGAATAAAAAAACTAACATAAAAAATCTTACGGAAAAAGATTTCTTTGAATTAATTCAATCTCAAAATCAACCTGGATATAGAGCTGAACAAATTCGTCTTGCATTGTTCAAACACAAAATAAGCAAATTCGAACAAATTACCAACCTACCAAAAAGTTTTAGAGAATACCTATCAGAAAATTACGAGATAAACTCATTGAAACTAAATAAATACAGACAATCCCATGATGGATCCATAAAGTTTCTATTCGATTTAGTCGATGGTAATGCCATTGAAGCTGTCTATATGCCTTGGTACGACAATGACGAAGAAGGTATAGTTCGCGAAACTTTGTGTATATCTACTATGGCTGGTTGTTCTGTGAATTGTGCATTTTGTGCAACCGGCAAATTAGGTTTCAAGCGAAATTTAGAGGTAGCCGAAATTATTGATCAAGTAATTGAAGTTGAAAGGTTGTTAGGTACAAAATTAACAAATATAGTTTTGATGGGAATGGGAGAACCTTTACTCAACTATAACAATACAGTCAGAGCATTGGAAATATTAATCGATCCAAATTACGAAATGTTTTCCCGTCGAAAAATCACACTTTCCACATCTGGTATAGCTCCTCGAATTAAGCAATTTGCCCAAAGTCCCAGACCTGTTAAACTTGCTATTTCTCTACACGCAACAGATAACAAAACACGAGATTTAATAATGCCAATTAATAAATCTTTTAATCTAAATATTTTAATGGAATCGATTGAGTTTTATTATAAAACTACCAAAATTCCAATTATGTACGAATATATAATTTTCGAAAAGATTAATGATTCAATCGAAGATGTTAAAAGATTGGCCAAAATTGCTCGACGAGTTCCATCGCGGGTGAATATAATACCTTTCAATGATATTAGTTTTACTAAACCACAAGGCTTTGCCGCAACATTAAAACCAGCGTCGCTTGATAAAATGCAATGGTTTGCCAACGAATTGCGAACAATGGGAATTCCAGTTATAGTCCGGGATACATTTGGTGGAGATATCGAAGGTGCTTGCGGTCAATTGGCATTATCGGATAAATTATTAAAATTTCAAGAAATTGTGTAATTTTACAAATAAATTGATTTCGCAAATTGGCAAATCCATTTACGATATTTTCTAAAAAAGTAGTTGATAAGCCTCTGGAAGGAGTTAGTCCCGAAGAGGATTTTCAAGCATTAATAAATCAACTAAAAATTAATAAAATACAATTTGATCCAAAAAAAATTAGGTCAGCATTTGATATTATTTTAGAGGTAAATCAAGATTTATTACATATAAATGGATTACCACGCTATACACATCCATTATCGGTAGCATTGATTGTAATTAAAGAAATTCCTATGGACGAGGAGTCCATTTTGTCGGCCATGCTCCACGACATTTGGAAAGTTTCGGACAAGTATGATTACAACTTTATAAAAAACGAGTTTGGAGAAAATGTTGCACAAATTGTAGATAGCTTACATAAAATAAGAGATATAGATTCTGCCACATTAAGTAATCCCGAAAAAATTGAGAATTATCGAAAGTTTTTAATAGCAATTGCAACTGATTATAGAGTTATATTAATCAAATTAGCTGATGTATTGGACAATATGCGAAATATCCAATTTTTCCCCGAAACAGAGCAAATTCGACGCGCGACCGAGACTTTCGAAATATACAACCCTTTTGCTAATCGATTAGGTTTGCGACATCTAAAATGGGAATTAGATGACTTGGCTTTTAAGATAACCCATCCAAAAGAGTATAACGAAATATCGAATTATTTAGCAGCTAGCAAACAACAACGGGAAGAATATATCAAAAGATTTATTGAACCCTTGAATGACTTATTGTCCAAAAATGAGTTTTTAAAGAAAAACAAAGTATCCTTCGAGATTAATGGTCGAGCAAAGCACATATATTCAATATATAATAAAACAATACTTCGCGCAAAGCCAGTCGAGGAGCTTTACGATTTGTTTGCAATTCGTGTAATACTCTCGACAAACGATCCTTATATGTGCTATTATGTTTATGGTTTGCTTGTCTCGGTCTATCCACCTGTCCCCGAAACATTCAAGGACTATATTGCATCACCCAAAAAAAATGGCTACCAATCTATCCACACTGCAGTGTTTGGATTGGAAAATAAAGTCGTGGAAATCCAAATAAGAACAGAGTCTATGCATTTGTACTCCGAGCGAGGTATTGCAGCCCATTTTAATTATAAATCCCAACTACCCAAAAACAGCATATTGGAAAATCAAGAAATACAAAGATGGCTTGATGTAGTTCGCGAAATATTCGAAAACGAACAAAATGTTGATCCATCCGAAATTTTGGAAGAAGTTAAAACAAATTTGTTTGCCGACGAAATATATGTTTATTCCCCAACAAATGAATTTATTACTTTGCCAGTAAACTCAACTACACTTGATTATGCCTATAAAATTCACACAGAAATTGGCGATCACTATGTGGGAGCAAAAGTTAATGGGAAAATTGTCCCAATAGAATATGTTTTGCGTAATGGTGATAAAGTCGAAATAATTGTATCGAACAATGCAAAACCAAGTGAGGATTGGCTGAATTATGTTGTTACAAGTAAAGCAAAAAATCACCTAATTCAATACTTTAAAGACTTAAAGAAAGAAAAACAAAGAATTGGCAAGTTAAGATGGGAAAAGGAATCCCGTCAAAGAAAATTAAACATAGACGAAACACAAATAATCAAATATTTAGAAGAATATAATATTTCGAAAATTTCAGATTTTTACGAATTACTTGGTGACGAAAATATTGATGCCGAAAAAATTGTTACTTTTCTTAAAAGTAAAGTGATGCCAGCAGAGGAAATCCCTCATTTATCCGAAACAATCACCCAAGATTATTTTTCTAAATATTCACAAAAACACATTTTAGAAAGCCCCGATTTTGATTTTCGTCAAATTTATCCAGAAGGAACTGCTTACCAAATAATTTTCGAAGCCCACCCATCGTTTTTATTAAACGAGCAAATACAATCTATTTTTTCACAATATAACGACGTTTTTATCACAAATGCTAAATACGATATGGCAAAAGGCAGAATCGAAGGTCAAATAACATTCGAAACCGAAAATCAAAACTCTGCACATAAAATATTAGAGCAAATTTCGGAATTAAAAGAAATATTTAGAACTAAAATAAACATAAAATCTAAAACAAACAACGAGGAGTAAAAAATGCCAGATTTATCAACCCAATATTTGGGATTAAAACTTAAAAGTCCAATAATTGCTGCAAGCAGTGGATTAACAAATTCCGTTAAGGATATTCAAGAATTTGAACAAATGGGCATCGGTGCTGTTGTCCTAAAATCAATTTTCGAAGAGGAAATCACTTGGGAAATGAATAAAGCAATCTCCCAAACCCAGCGTCCAGCGACAATCTATCCCGAAATATTTGATTATTTCGACATCAAGGATACCGAAGATTCTATTTCGAAGTATATTAAACTTATAAAAGATGCCAAGCAATCAACTTCGATACCTATAATTGCAAGTATCAACTGCGTTTCAAGTCACGAATGGCCACTATTTATTGATAGAATTCAAGATGCTGGAGCAGATGCTTTGGAATTGAATATGTTTATCTTACCATCAGATTTAACTCGTAATGCACAAGATTTCGAAAACGTGTATTTCGAATCAATCGAAGCAGCTCAAAAAGTAGCAAAAATTCCTATTTCTTTAAAAATAAGTTATTATTTCTCAAGCTTAGCACAATTTATAAAGCGACTATCAGAAACAGGTATACAAGGTTTGGTGCTTTTCAATCGCTTTTATAGTCCTGATGTTGATATAAACAAAATGGAGGTTGTTCCATCAAATATTTATAGCAATCATAACGATATAACAATTCCAATTAGATGGATAGGAATAACATCACCAATAGTCAAATGCGATTTGGCAGCCTCGACTGGAGTTCATTCAGGTGAAGATGTTATCAAGTTATTACTAGTAGGAGCCAAAGCAGTTCAAGTTGCTTCATTATTTTATCAACAGGGAATAAAAGCACTTCCAAAAATGACAATTGAAATTTTGAGATGGATGGAAGCCAATAACTACGAAACTATTGATGAATTCCGCGGTAAATTGAGTTATAATCAAACAACCAATCCCGCAGCATTCGAAAGAACTCAATTTATGAAGCACTTTTCTAAAATAATATAGGAAATAATCAAACGCATAGTCAAGGTATTTGGGCTTTTTCAAAAAATTATTTCCGAGTTATTAGCTCAAAATCTATGTACGAAAATTTTGCATAGGATGACAAAGAGTCATCATATTTTTTTTGTATTGTTGTTTAATTATCCGTAATAATCACAGAAAGTTAGTTGGGTTATTTATACCTTTTCCAAAGCCCAGCGAAATACATCTAAGTATTGCAAGGCAGTTCTTTCTGCTGAATAATTGGCATCCATAGCATTTTGTCGAATTTTGTCCCAATGAGGCAAGTTGTTGTAAATTCCAAGTGCTCTGCGGATAGCATATGCCATATCGTCGGCGTTATATTGCCAAAAGGTAAATCCATTTCCAGTCATTTCTTCATAATTATATTCTTTGACCGTATCGGCAATACCCCCAGTTTCGCGTGCAATTGGAATAGTTCCGTAACGCAACGAAAACATTTGGGTTAAACCACAAGGTTCGAATCGTGAAGGCATAAGAAAATAATCACTTGCAGCAAAAATACGATGGGATAAACCTATATCGTGACCAATATGAATTATAGCTCTTTTTGGAAAACGATTTTGTAAATATCGTAAAAATTGTTCATAATTATATTCTCCTGAACCCAAAACAAATAATCGGAAGTAAGTTGTGTCCAATAATTCTTCCATTTTATTGACAACCAAATCGATACCTTTCTGTTCAGCTAAGCGGGTAACCATAGAAATCATTGGCATATCTAAGTCGTCATTTGAGGTTAAACCATAATCGTTGAGTAATTTATATTTGTTAATTCTTTTTCCTTCTAAATTGTATTTGTTGTAATTATAATGAATATTTCGATCGGTTTCGGGATTCCATTCTGTATAGTCAATTCCATTTAGTATACCAATAAAATCGGCTGCACGGAGATTGATGACTCCCTCCATACCTTCTCCATAGTAACTCCAACGAACCTCCTTAGCATAATTTGGGCTTACGGTAGTAATTTTATCGGCAAGCATAATGCCAACCTTCATTGCATTCACAAGCCCATAGTATTCATAAGCTGAAGTAGGATAGAATTTTTCCCAAGGAATGCCAGAATAAAGAAGAGCAGTATGTGGGTTGAATTTTCCCTGATATGCTAAATTGTGAATAGTATATACTCCAGCTGTTTTTTTAAACAAAGGATCTATACGATAGAATTCCTTAAGAAAAGCCATTGTAAAAGCAGTGTGGAAGTCGTGAGCGTGTATTATATCAGGCGAAAAACCAATAGCACGACAAACTTCGAATACAGCTTTGCTAAAAAAAATAAAGCGACGGTCATTATCGGCGTATTCATTTGGATCACCATAAATGCCAGAACGATTAAAATAACCATCGTGTTCAACAAGATAAACTCGGACATCGCTACCAGGCAATTTGCCTTCCCAAAGTAGCCCATATTCGGTCCAATATCCCATTTGTACTATTAACGTTTTGAGCGTATTTCGAAAACCCCATTTGTTAACATCAATAAAACCATATTTTGGTAGGATTATTATAGGGTTGTGACCTAATTTAATCCATTCCCGCGATAAAAAATTCGCCATATCACCCAATCCACCAGCTTTGGCAATTGGAGTGAGCTCGGCTGTTGCGGTTACTATATTCATTTCATTTCCTTAAAATTATCATTGTTTAATAACATTTTTTTAATTTGCATATACGAATGATTTCATTCTAAAAATTTAAAGTTACATAAGTATTTAATAAGCAAAGATGCAAATTTACGAAAATCGAGAAAAAAATATGCCAAATCAATATCCAGATGAGAGTTTAGAATTAGTTAATTCATCATTAAATTCTGACACTAATTCAAACATTAACGCTAAACAAAAGAAGAAGAAAAAGGAAATTACATACGAGAATGAATTAAGACGAAAATTAATTCACTTATTCTCGTTGAATATTTCATTAGTTTATATTCATATTGATAGGTTGACTGCCTTTTGGCTAATGTTACTAATTACTATCATTACAGTATCGTTGGATGTATTGAGCAAAAAAGTCCCAGCCGTTGAGAAATTTTTCTATCAATACTTTGGAGCAATACTTCGTAAACACGAGAAAAAAAGAAAAAAGTTTCGTTTAAATGGAGCCTCTTGGTTGGTAATAAGTGCAACCTTTACGATTTTAATCTTTCCAAAACTTTTTGCCTGCACTGCTTTATCAATTCTCATTGTTTCGGATATTGCTTCGGCATTGGTGGGACGTAAATGGGGTAAAACACCAATTTTCAAAAAGAAAACAGTAGAGGGTAGTACAGCCTTTTTTGTGACAGCTTCGGCAACTGTGTTGGTTTATTTTTTAGTTTTCGAATTGAATAATTATTACCTTCTCTATGGATTAATTGCAGCTTTGCTCACTACATTTGCAGAAGCAATTTCCAAACAAATCAAAGTAGACGATAATTTAATTGTGCCAATCACATTTGCAGGCTTTATGTGGTTAATAGAACTAATATTAAATACCTATAATTTAACTATGTTGACGGCTTTATTATGATTGATTTAAGAAGCGATACAGTTACTCGTCCAAGCCGTGAAATGTTGGAAGCAATGTTAAATGCTCCGGTTGGAGATGATGTTTATGGCGAGGATCCCACCGTAAATGATTTGCAAGATTTTGTAGCCAATTTATTTGGTAAAGAGAGTGCGTTGTTTGTTCCAACTGGTACAATGAGTAACCAAATTTGTTTGAATTTGCTCACAAAACCCGGTGAAGAAATCATCGCTGATGCAGATGCTCATATATTTTATTACGAAAATGCAGGGCCAGCAAGGTTATCTGGTGCTCAAATATTCCCAATTAAAACCGAGCGTGGCGAAATTCCTATTGATTTGATCCAACAGGCAATCCGACCAAGTATATATTATTTTCCTCGAACTGCTGTTATTGCTTTAGAAAATACACATAATCGGCATGGCGGTACAATAATAAGTTTGGATTATATACAAAAGGTTCACGAAATTGCCAAAGAAAACAATATTGCTATGCACTTGGATGGTGCTCGTTTGTGGAACGCCCATGTAATAACCAAAATTCCACTATCAGAATATGCCAAGTATTTTGATACCATAAGCGTATGCTTTTCCAAAGGTTTAGGGGCACCTATTGGCTCTATGTTGATTTCAACAAGAGAAAATATTGAGCGTGCTTGGAAAATTCGCAAAACCTTTGGCGGTGGAATGAGACAAGTGGGTTTGATTGCCGCAGCTGCAAAATTTGCAATAATCAATAATTTACATAAGTTAATAGATGACCATAAAAAAGCAATTGCTTTTACTTTATTAGTGAACAAAAGTGGATTATTCTTTATTGATGAAAATAAAGTGGAAACCAACATAGTGATGATCGATAAAAAAGTAGAAATTCCAATGAACAGATTGATTAACGAGCTTAAAGCTAATGGTTTATTAATTAGTGCAATTAATGAAAATCGTATGAGAGCTGTCTTCCATTTGGATGTTTCTTTCCATGATGCATCGGATGCAGCCAATATTTTAATAAATTCTACTAAAAGTTTACTCGAGCAACAATAATGGAAAGCAATTATAACATAGAGCAAATTAAAGCTAACTTTCCTCATAGGATGACTACTATTGTTCATTTCCACCAAGTGGACTCTTTCAAAATTTTACATAACATTCAATATTTATACATTTTTGAAGCAGCTCGTTTGGAGTTCTTACGTTCGTTAGGTTTAGTTAACAACTTGGATGATCTAATCAACAAATTCCCAGTGATGACTGTTCATCATTCAATTGATTATTTTTCTCCTGCTTACTTTAATGATATTTTGGAAGTTTATACAAAGATCAAAGAAATTGGGACAAGTTCAATCAAGTTCGAAAACGTTTCGATTTCAAAAGATAAAATATTAGCCGCAGCAACAACTGTATATGTATACATTAATCCCAATTCTGGTGAATCACAACCCATTCCAAAGGAAATAAAGGATTTATTGTCCAAATCCTAATTTGGTCGGAAAAAAACAACCCATCCATTTCGAATAAATAGCTTATGTAGATTTGGATTGGATTCCAAGATGTTTTTTTGGGGATATTTTGCAATAACATATACTTTTTTGTCTGGTTTTCCATTCAATAGCCAATCTTCCCATTCTTCGGATGTCATATTTTTTGAGATTCTAGATTGATCTGGTTGAATTGCTGCATAGAAATAATGTGCATATGTTTTGTATCCATAATTTAAAACATAGCAATCTTCACCTTTTAATGATTTGAAAAATGTAATTGGTGTTAATTGTGTGTATTGTTCAACTTTTGGGACCAAAAATGGTAGTAGCACAACAATAAATATAGTTGAAGTCCCAAATGTTGTTAACACACCCAGCAATATCTTTTTTCGATTAAATAAGATAATTGAAATAATTATCCCAACAATTAAAATTGCTCCAGGAATCCATTCGTTTCCATCCCAATGATATTGCCCAGAAAGAATAGCTTTTGTGAATTCATCTGTTATTTTTGGCAAAATTAATTCAATATTCATCATCACAATTGGAAAGATAATAGCAAATATACCAATCAAAAATCCTATTATTCCTAATAGCCAACTTGTACTGTTTTTCCAATTGTTATTTTGGTATAAAATTGAATAAATTGCTTTGGCTGCAAAAAAAGCTATTGGAAAATATGCCATCGAAGAATAATGAACAATTTTAGTGTTTACTATAGAAAATATGACCAAAACTACCAAAAAAATTATCTTCATCCAAAGAGCAAAATCTCGAATTTTGGTATTATCAAATTCAAGATTTCTCACACCTCTTATAGCAAAAACTGATGCTGGAAACATTCCAAATAATAACACAACAAAATGATAGAAGAATGGTCCACCATGCCCGGCATCTTGTGTTGTAAATAATCTAATTTGATAATTAATAAAATCATAAATAATATTTGAACTACCCAATTGAATACTCAATAGAACGTACCACAGAGAAATAAAAGACAAAGACAAAAAAATAAATAAAACATAGGAAAGTAATGGTATTCCAATTTTTTTTCGATTGATAAAATTATAAATTAAAAAAGTTAGAAAAACCAGTCCAAAACCAACTGGTCCTTTTGTTAATACTGCTAAGCCCGTGAAAATACCAGAGTATGCAACTTGTTTTAAATTTAAATTGTTGGAATTATGGGCATTAATTACAGCTTTATGTAAATAATAGATACTAACAAACATAAAGAAATTAAAATAGGGATCGATAATTGCGGTTTTAAAGTAAAAATGTGAAAGAATTGAACCAGAATAAACAATAACAAGTAAAAAGCCAAATTTTTCGTCGAGTAATCTTTTGCCAAGGTTAAACAAAAATAAAAGCGTGATTATTCCAATTAGTGCATTTGGAAATCGAGCTGCAAATTCATTTATGCCGAAAATATGCATTGATAATGCTTGGAGAACAATGAATAATGGTGGTTTTTCGTGAAATGGTTCATAATTTATCCTTACAGTTAAATAATCATCTGTTACTATCATCTCGCGTGCTGCTTCGGCAAAATTGATTTCATCCCAGTCGAACAAATCAGATTGACCAATAAATGGTAGAAATAAAATTCCGGCAAAAGAAATAATAAATATGTAATATTGAAAAGATTTGTGAATCATTTG
>Ga0138355_1111172_pt1 | contig 11645 bp, 8 predicted proteins | sample YNPNP_1300MetaT_FD_101540 | JGI IMG/M metagenome (GOLD analysis project Ga0138355, IMG submission 101540) | Anoxygenic and chlorotrophic microbial mat microbial communities from Yellowstone National Park, USA - YNP NP_1300 MetaT (Metagenome... ...
CTCAAGCGTTACGCACCAGGCCGCGCAGCCAACCCATGTCTGAGGCCTGGTTCAGGCTGCGCCTCGCCAGCCTGGTTGATCCACAATAACCAGGCTGGCGAGGCGAAGACCAGATGGTCACGCGAGTGCGAACCGCGCCTGAGCGTGATATGCGGTTTGCTTGCCGACGCAACGTGAAGGAGTTGGACGATGCAGGATCTCACAGCACTACAGCAGTACGCCGTATGGACGGTGCTCATCATCTCCATCTTCGGCATCGCCTACGCCTTTTACCTGAGGAGCATGATCCTCGCTCAGGACAAGGGCACGACGAAGATGCAGGAGGTCTGGGGGTTCATCAAGTCGGGCGCCAATGCCTATCTCAGCCAGCAGTTCCGCACCATCGCCATCCTCATCGTCATCCTCACGTTCGTGCTCGGCGCGAGTGTGTTCATTATCCCGCCGACGCGCGAGGCGGTGGAACACTTCGGCAGCCCCGAGGCGGCTACGCTGTGGGTGGCCATCGGGCGGGCCATCGCCTTCCTGATGGGGTCGCTCTTCTCCTACACCGTGGGCTTCGTGGGCATGAACGTCGCGGTCGAGGGGAACGTGCGCGTGGCCGCCGCGTCGCGCAAGGGGTACAACCCGGCGATGCAGATCGCCTACCGCGCCGGCTCGGTGACCGGTATGCTCACCGTGGGCCTGGGGCTCCTGGGCGGCACGTTGATCTTCATGGTGTTCGGCATCGCGGCCCCCGACGCGCTGCTGGGCTTCGGCTTCGGCGGCTCGCTGATCGCGCTGTTTATGCGCGTGGGCGGCGGCATCTACACCAAGGCGGCCGATGTCGGCGCGGACCTGGTGGGCAAGGTCGAGGCCGGCATCCCTGAGGATGACCCGCGCAACGCCGCAGTGATCGCCGACCTGGTGGGCGATAATGTGGGCGACTGCGCCGGCATGGCCGCCGACGTGTTCGAGAGCTTCGAAGTGACCCTGGTCTCGGCGTTGATCCTCGGTCTGGTGCTGGGCGATGCTGTGGCCGGGACGATCGGCGACGGGCAGTACGATCTGCGCTTCATCATCTTCCCTCTGGTGCTGCGGGCCATCGGCGTGGTCGCTTCGGTGATCGGCAACCTGTTCGTCACCACCGATGAGCGCCGTCGCAACGCCATGGCAGCTATGAACCGCGGCTTCTACATTGCCGCGGGCCTGGCGATCGCCGCTTCTGTGGCCGCGACGGCGGTGTTTATGCGCGATCCTGCCAGCGGCGCGGTCGACTGGCGCCCGCTCTGGGCCACCGTCGCCGGTGTGGCCCTGGCCATCGTGCTCGATAAACTGACCGAGTTCTTCACCAGCACCCACTACAATCCGGTGAAGGAGGTGTCGCGCTCCTCGCAGAGCGGCGCGGCCACGAATATTCTCTCCGGTCTGGCCCTGGGTATGGAGTCGAGCGTCTGGGCCATCCTGGTGATCTGTGGCTCCATCCTCACCTCGGTGGTAATCTTCAGCGGCTATGCTGCTGATCCGGTGGTGACGTTCACGGCAATGCTCTACGGCGTCTCGCTCACCGGAATCGGCATGCTCCTGCTCACCGGGAATACGATCTCGATGGATAGCTTCGGGCCGATCTCCGACAATGCCAACGGTATCGGCGAAATGGCCGGGCTGGACAAGAATGCCCGCAACGTGATGGATGACCTGGACGCGGTGGGCAACACCACCAAGGCGGTCACGAAGGGCATCGCCATCGGTTCGGCGGTGATCGCCGCCGTGGCGCTCTACGGCTCCTACCTCACCGATGTGAACAAGGTGCAGCAACAGTTGATCGAGGCGGGCAACCAGGGCGTGCAGTTGCTCACCGGCATCAACGTCTCGGCGCCGATCGTCTTCATCGGTCTGCTTATCGGCGGGGCCGTGCCCTTCCTGTTCTCCTCGCTGACCATTCGGGCCGTCTCCCGCGCCGCCTCGCAGATCGTCAACGAGGTGCGCCGCCAGTTCCGCATCCCCGGCCTGATGGAAGGCAAGGTGCAGCCCGACTACGCCCGCGCGGTGACCATCAGCACCACCGCCGCGCAGAAGGAGTTGATCAGCCTCGGCATTATCGCCGTGATGGTCCCCATCCTGGTGGGCTTCACCCTGGGCGTCGAAGCGCTCGGCGGCTTCCTGGCCGGTATCATCCTCTCGGGCCAGTTGATGGCCGTGTTCCAGGCCAATGCCGGCGGGGCCTGGGATAACGCTAAGAAGTACATCGAGGAGGGTAACTTCGGCGGCAAGCACAGCGAGCCCCACAAGGCCGCCGTGGTCGGCGATACCGTCGGCGACCCGCTCAAAGACACCGCCGGTCCGGCCTTGAACCCAATGATCAAGGTGATCAACCTGGTGGCCCTGATCATCGCGCCTATGGTGGTGACGATTGATCCCGGCAGCCCGGGGGTGATCATTGCGATGATCATCTGCGCCGCGGCGCTGTTCTGGGCGATCTGGCAGAGCAAGCGCGAGGCCCAGTCGCTGGTTGAGCCAGCCAAGGCGCCCGCCAGCGCCGATTAGGCGCGCGAAGGGTGGGGCGCGCGGGGCGCCCCACGCCCCTGCCGGATGGCGGATGGAGGAGGGTCTGGCCCTCCTCCATCCGCCCTTGTTCATGTCAGCCGTCCATGCGGCTGCGCCGCACACGAACAGGATGTTGTTCCTGGGAGGGCTGCGCCCTCCCAAACCATCCCGCGGGCGGGGGCGTGGGGAAACCCGGTTTCCCCACCCCCCTCTTCGAGAGCCTATGTTCACGTCAGGTTATCAGCCTGTTGTCATGGCTTAACCGGGCCGGCGACCGCCCTGGTGCACCATGAGGCCAGGACGGGGCGATGGGGCGCCCCGCGTACCGCGAGGAGGCGACCATGGCCAGACGCAAGCCCGAAGGCTACTTGAACGGACGGCCCCTGCGTCCCGAAAGCCTGATGATGAGCTATGGCTACAAGCCCGAACTGTCCGAAGGGGCGATCAAATGTCCGATCTTCCAGACCTCAACCTTCACCTTCAAAACCGCCGAAGAGGGCAAAGCCTTCTTCGAAATCGCCTACGGCCTGCGCCGCCGCGGTCCCGACGAAGAACCGGGCCTGATCTATAGCCGCCTGAACAACCCCGACCTGGAGATCCTCGAAGATCGCCTGACGCTGTGGGACGAGGCGGAGTGCGCCGCGGTGTTCGCCAGCGGCATGGCGGCGATCAGCACCACCCTGCTGACCTTTTTGCAACCGGGAGACGTCCTGCTCCACAGCGAGCCGGTCTATGGCGGCACCGATTACCTGCTCAAACACGTGCTGCCGCGCTTCGGCATACGGGTGGTCGGCTTCCGCGCCGGCGCGCCGCCCGAAGCCGCCGAGGCCGAACTGCGCCGCCTGGGCCTGGCCGAGCGCCTGGCCCTGATCTACCTGGAGACCCCCGCCAATCCTACCAACGCCCTGGTGGATATCGCCGCCTATGCTGGCCTCGCCGCTCGCCTCAGCGGCGAACGGCCCATTCTGACCGCGGTGGATAACACCTTCCTCGGGCCGCTCTGGCAGCAACCGCTGCGCCACGGCGCCGACCTGGTGCTTTACTCGGCCACCAAGTACATCGGCGGCCACAGCGACCTGATCGCCGGCGTCTGCCTGGGCAGACGCGACCTGCTCGACCAGGTCAAGTTTCTGCGCACCATCTTCGGCACCATGGCCGGTCCGCATACCGGCTGGCTGCTGATGCGCAGCCTCGAAACCCTCAAACTGCGCATGACCGCCCAGATGAAGACCGCCCGCCACGTGGCCGAGTTCCTCAACGATCACCCCAAAGTGGACCGCGTCTACTACCTGGGCAACCTGACCGAAGACGACCCGCAGTACGAGGTGTACCATCGCCAGTGCAGCGCGCCGGGCGGCATGATCGCCTTCGATGTGGTCGGCGGCGAGCGCGAGGCCTTTCGCCTGCTCAACGCGCTCAAGCTCATCCACCTGGCGGTAAGCCTGGGCAGCAACGAGTCGCTGGCCGAACATCCCGCTACCATGACCCACGCCGATGTGGACCCGGAAGAGCGCCTGGAACTGGGCATCACCCCGGCGATGGTGCGCCTGTCCATCGGGGTCGAGCACCCCGAGGACCTGATCGCCGACCTGGCCCAGGCCCTCGAGGCCGTCTGATCAGCGGGAGGAGACGGTTGCCTCGCCAGGCAGGGGCGTAGGGAAACCAGGTTTCCTCATGCCCCTGCGGCCGGAACGCGCAACGGGTCGCCCAGATGGGCCAGAAACCCCATCACCGCCTCCTGGAAGGCGACGGGGTTATCCCAATTGACCCAGTGGCCGGTCCTGGGAATAACCGCCAGGCTGGCCCCGGGGATGCCCGCGGCGAGCCGAACGGCCTGCGCGGCGGTGAACAGGTAGCCGTCGCTGGCCACAATCAGCGTCGGGGCGGTGATCCGTTCCAGACGCTCGTGGCTATCGAAGGCCGTGGCCGCGTCCCAGATGTGCAGGAGCGTCTCGCGGTCGCCGAGGTAGCGGCTCATCGTCTGGAGGGCGTAGGGGCGAATGGCGGGCGTGCGCAGCGCCGCGCCCCTGGACATGATGTCAATGACCTGGGCCACCGGATAGGCCCGCAGGAGCCAGTGCAGGTAGGTGGTGCGGAAGGGAAAGGGCTCGAGGAAATAGCCCCGCGGACGGCACCAGGTGTCGGCGAGGATCAGGGCCCTGACGCGCTCGGGGGCCATCAGCGCCAGTTCCTGGGCCACCATGCCGCCGAGGGAGTGGCCCAGCACCCGCACCGCGGGCAGGTCGAGGGCATCGAGGGTGGCCAGGACATCCCTGGCCATGTCGGCGATGCTGGTCGGCCCGGCGAGGGGCGGGGCGGCGCCGTGGCCCGGCAGGTCGCAGGCGATCACCTCGTGGCGCGTGGCGAACACCGGGATCTGTTCGCGCCAGTACTCCCGGTCCACCATGGCGCCGTGGAGCAACAACAAGGGGGGGCCGGCGCCCCTGCGTTCGTGGGGCAGGGCCTGGCTGGCCGTTGGGGTGGCGTTCATTGGAAGCTCCTCTACGTCAGGCACCATGCGGCTCCGCCGCACACTGACGGGATGAAACTACTTCCTGGGAGGGCTACGCCCTCCCACACCCTCCCGCGGGTGGGGGAGATGGGGGAACCTGGCTCCCCTATGGTCACGTGAGACGGTCATGCGCATGGCGCACACCACCCGATGCAACCGGCCCAGGAGCGCAGGCATTCCGCCTGCGCCACGTCTCCGCGGGCACGGTGACGACCCCCTCCCTGACCCTCCCCCGCCGGGGGCGGGAACCCGGCGCCTCCCCCCGCTGGGGGGAGGCTGGGAGGGGGGCTGAACCCGGCGAACGATGGTCACCTCAGTGTTAGCGGGGAGGCGCGGCCTCCCGCGCGTGTGTCCTGGCGGTGAGGGTTCGCGGCGCGAGCAGGGCGCTCAGGGGGATACGGGCGCGTCGCAAAGCACCGCTGCCGGGCGCCCCCGCACCTGAGTGAGCGCCACGACGAGCGGGCGCGTCCCGGGGCCGCTGAGCTGCCGGGCCAGCGCATCGCTGTCGAGCGGCGAGCCGCGCTTCTTCACCGTGACCGCGCCGGCCCCAAGCTCGCGTAGCCGCGCCCGTAAGCGTTTCAGACTGAACGGGAACCACTCCAGGACCCGCCAGGCCCGGGCGAAGGGCGTGGCCATACAGGTTGGCGCCGTCAGGTAGGCGATGGTGGGATCAAGCTGCGCCGCGCCGAGCTGTACAGCCAGGTCGGTGACCAGACCGGCGCGGATCACCGCTGGATCGGGTTCGTAGAGAAAGGCGTCCGGCTCGGCCAGTGGCGCGGACGGATGGACGGCGCGGCGCCCGGCCCAGAGGGTATGGGTGGCGACCTGGCCGTTCGCTTCGGCGCGCAACAGAGTGGCTCGCCGGGCGACCTGCGCCAGCGGCCCGCACCAGATCACCGCCTCCTTCAACTCACCGTCGAGCGAAACAAACTCGATCTCGGCGTCGGCGGGCAGCGCGGCCGGATCGATGCCCGGCGCGACCTTGACCGCCAGCGCGGGGGTGTGGGCGCGCCATGCCAGCACCCGGCTCAGGGGCGGGTCATAGCTCTCGACGTGGAAGCGCCGCTGCCCGCCCGCGCGCCGGCCCGGATCGCTGAAGAGCGCGTCGGCCAGTGGGGGCGCCGCGACAGCCAGATCGCTCAGGCGCCATTCGATGCGCTCGCTGAGGCCGAGAGCCTCGGCGTTGGCGCGCGCTATGGCCAGGCGCAGGGGGTCGCGCTCCACCGCCGTCACCCGCGCGCCGGCGGCGGCCAGCGCCAGGGTATCGCCTCCAATGCCGCAACCCAGATCGGCGACGTGACCGCGGGGCGCCAGGCGCGTGGCGCGATGCGCGGCCACCGGCGCGGCGCTGGCCTGCTCCAGCGCCTCACGGGTGAAGTAGAGCCGCTCGGCGGCGGGGAACTTCGCGCTTGCGCGGCGGCGCAACAGGGCCAGTTCCAATACGGCGCGGGCCCGTTCCGCCGGAACGCGCCGGCGTAACCGCTCCATCTCGCGCAGCATATCGCCCTCGCGCAACGGGCGCGCGGCCAGTTCCGCCAGCAAGGCCTGGCCCTGCGGCGATAGGATCCAGTTGAAGGTCTCCAGGTCCACAAAACGCTGTGCTCCTGTGGCGTGGCGGGGATGTTGCGTGATTGTACCCGAATCGTGAGAGCGATGCCTCCCATCCCACCGGGTGGGGTGTGAGGAAACCGGGTTTCCCCATCCCCCTGCGTGAGGGCCAAACCCTCTCGCGGGCGGGGGGCGTGGGGAAACCGGGTTTCCCCACGCCCCTCGCCGAGGGCGTATGGTCACGTGCGACGGTCATGCGCATGGCGCACCACGCCCGATGCACACGGCCCGGGAGCGCGGGCGGGACGCGCGCGTCACGGCTCCGCGGGCATGGTGACCGCCCCTGCCCTGACCCACCTCCGCTGGGGGCGGGAACCCGGCGCCTCCCCCCGCTGGGGGGAGGCTGGCAGGGGGGCTGAACCCTGCGCACGATGGTCACCGCAGCCATCCATGCGGCTGCGCCGCACCACGCCGCCATGCACATACGGTTGTTCCTGGGAGGGCGCAGCCCTCCCAGACCCTGCCGCGGCAGGGGGTGTGGGGAAACACGGTTTCCCCACACCCCTCTTCGAGAGCCTATGTTCACCGTAGTCGTCCATGCGGCTGCGCCGCACCACGCCGCCATGCACATACGGTTGTTCCTGGGAGGGCGCAGCCCTCCCAAACCCTCCCGCGGGTGGGGGAATGGGGAAACCCGGTTTCCCCACCCCCTCGCCGAGGGCTTATTTTCACGTTAGACTAATCAGCCAGGCCCTTGACCTTCGCCACCTCGGCGTGGATGCGCGCGGCGAGGCTCTCGGTCTGTTTGCGGGCAATGGCGGGCATCAGTTCGCCGGACTCCCGGGCGCGCCAGCAGGCCGCGAAGTGCCCATCGCCGTAGTCAACGAAGGGCGGCTCCTCCTCCCGGCACTGCCGGATGGCGATCGGGCAGCGGGTATGGAAGCGGCAGCCTGAGGGCGGGTTCAGCGGGCTGGGCACATCGCCCTCGAGGATGATGCGCCGGCGCTGCTGTTCCACTTTGGGATCGGGGATCGGCACCGCGGAGAGCAGCGCCTGGGTGTAGGGGTGCAGGGGGGCGCGGTACAGTTTCGGGCCTTCGGCCAGTTCCACCACCTTGCCCAGATACATCACCGCCACGCGGTTGGAGATGTGTTTCACCACGCTCAGGTCGTGGGCGATGAACAGATAGGTAAGCCCGAGTTTTTCTTGCAGTTCTTCGAGCAGATTAACCACCTGGGCCTGGATGGAGACATCGAGGGCCGAGACCGGCTCATCGCACACGACGAACTGCGGCTCAACCGCCAGGGCGCGGGCGATGCCGATGCGCTGGCGCTGGCCGCCGGAGAACTCGTGGGGATAGCGGTTGGCAAAGGCCGGGTTCAGCCCCACCAGGCTGAGCAGTTCCTCGACCCGCTCGCGCACCGCTTTACCCTGGCGCAACCGGTGCACCTTGATCGGCTCGCCGATAATATCGCCGACGGTCATGCGCGGGTTGAGCGAAGCATACGGGTCCTGAAAGATCATCTGGATGTGGCGGCGCATCTTGCGCAGTTCATCGCCGCGCAGTCTGGCCAGATCCTGAGCATTGAAGAGCACCTCGCCGGACGTGGGCCGGTAGAGTTGCAGGATGGCCCGCCCGGTGGTGCTCTTTCCACAGCCCGACTCGCCCACGAGACCCAGGGTCTCTCCACGCTTGATGCTGAAACTCACCCCATCCACAGCCTTAATCGTCCCCACGCGGCGCTGAAAGATGATGCCGCGGGTGACGGGGAAATGCACCTTGAGGTCACGGATCTCGATCAGCGCGGTGTCGCCAGCATCAGTTGCAGGATCGGCTTTGATTGACATGGCTATCGCACCCGGCGGCCTTCCACTGCTTGCGCTCACATGTTCTTCGGGGCGAGCTGCACCCTCGCGGTTCGCTACACCGGCAGCTCCTCGGCGCTCCGTTCGGGCACGGGCGTCTCCAGGGTGATGTCGAAGTGACAGGCGGCGGCATGCCCGGCCCCGACGGGGCGCAGTTCCGGTCGTGTGGTGATGCACCGCTCCTGGGCGAAATCACAGCGCGGGCTGAAGGCGCAGATCGGCGGCAGGTCGATCAGATTGGGGGGCAGACCGCGGATGGGGTTCAACTTGCGCCTGCGCGCCTCGTCCAGGCGCGGAATGGAGCGCAGCAGGCCAATGGTGTAGGGCATACGGGGGTTCTCAAAGATCTCGCGGGTCGGTCCCTCCTCCACCACCCTGCCGGCGTACATCACCGTCACCCGATCGGTCATGCCGGCGACGACGCCCAGGTCGTGGGTGATAATGATGACGGCAGTATGAAGCTCCTCTTTGAGGCGGTTGATCAATTCGAGAATCTGGGCCTGGATGGTGACGTCCAGAGCGGTGGTCGGCTCATCGGCGATCAGCAATTCAGGGTTGCACGAAAGGGCCATAGCGATCATCACCCGCTGGCGCATGCCGCCCGAAAACTGGTGCGGATAGTTGTCGAGGCGCTTGCTGGCCGAGGGAATGCCCACCATATCGAGGAGTTCGGCGGCGCGCTTCTGGGCTTCGCGCCGCGAGAGTTTCAAGTGCAGTTCCAGCGACTCGGTGATCTGCCGCCCGATCGTCAGCACCGGATTGAGCGAGGTCATGGGGTCCTGGAAAATCATAGCGATCCGGTTCCCGCGGATCTGGCGCATGCGCTCTTCGCTCTGTTGCAGCAGGTCCTCGCCATCGAAGAGGATCTGCCCTCCGGCGATCTTTCCGGGCGGCGAAGGGATGAGGCGCATAATCGAGAGCGAGGTGACGCTCTTCCCGCACCCTGACTCGCCGACGATCCCGAGCGTCTCGCCGCGATCCACGGAGAACGACACCCTGTCAACCGCCTTGACGACGCCGTCCTGCGTGTGGAAATGGGTTTGCAGGTCGCGCACTTCGAGCAGCGGAGCCATCAGTATCCTCGCTCTCCCGGACCCGGCCTTTCGGCAAGGGTCTGGGGAAACCGGGTTGCCCCATCCCCTCGCCCGGTGGGAGGGTTTGGGAGGGCGTGGCCCTCCCGGGAACAACCTGTTGTTAGACAAGGTTCGTAGGAGATGTGCGGTTCGCAGCGTTCTGCCCCCCTCCCAGCCTCCCCCCGCTGGGGGGAGGCGCCCGGTTCCATCCCCCAGCGGGGGAAGGTGAGGGAGGGGGCGGTTCGGCACGCGATGGGAGCATACCGCATAGCCACGTGTGCGGGGCATGCTAGCACGAGCGCCATGACCCGTCAAGGCTGCTACCGGCTGTAACTGTTCACACCTGGGGTATGGTCTTTAAGAAATTAATCCGGTATCCCGGGCTGGCCGTGGGGCTGAAGCCCTCGGCTACGGAATGCGAAGCCCGCCTGCGCGGGCTAGAGCGGAGTATGTATTCAAAGACCATAACCCATGCGCCTGCGAGCGAGGGCGTTTCGCCCCCGTCGCGTCTCCGCGGGCAAGATGCCCGCGTTCCCAGGAGACATGTGAACACTTACTACCGGCTGGCTGCCACTTCCAGCACCCGTTCTACCGCCCGGGCCAGTTGGGTATCGGGGCTGGCGCGCAGTTCGGCTGCGGGCAGGGCTGCCGCCTCGGCGGGCGAGAGGGGCGCCACCTCGTCGCCGAGGACGATCACTTCGTCGGGATCGATGCCCTGGCCGCGGATGGTGCGTTCGTCGGGGGTGAGCCATTGCTGGGTGCCCAGCAGCAGACGGCTGCCGTCGCTCAGGCGGTAGGGCGTCAGCACGGTGCCGGTGCCGAAGGTCGTCTCGCCGATCAGCACGGCCCGCTCTGCCGCCTGCAAGGCCCCCGAAACGATCTCGGCAGAACTGGCTGAGTTCTCGTTGATCAGCACCACCAGGGGCACATCGAGGGCCAGGCCGCCGCGGCGCGCCGTGGTGACCTTGCGCTCCCCCTCGCGATTCTCCTCGATCAGCACGGTGGTGCCCTCCGGCAAGAACTGGCTGGCCACCTCGACGGCCTGATCGAGCAGCCCGCCCGGGTTGTTGCGCAGGTCCAGGACGATGGCGCGGGCGCCCTGCTGTCGCGCGCCGGCAAGCGCGTCACGCAGTTCCTTGCCCGCGTCGTTGTCGAAGGAACTCAGCCGGATCAAGGCGACATCATCGGGCAGCATGCGCCAGTTGACGCTCGGCACCACCACCTGCGCCCGCACGACGGTCACGTCCACCGGAACGTTGTCGCCGGGATGCAGGACGCGCAGGGTAACGCTGGTGCCGCTGGGGCCGCGCACCTTCGCGCGCAACTCGTCCACTGACCAGCCGGTGGTCGGCTCGCCGTTCACCGCCAGGATCACGTCGCCGGGGCGCAGGCCGGCCTGCTCGGCGGGCGAGCCTTCGATCGGCGCGACGATGATCGTCCGTCCGTTCCGCACGTCAATGTAGGCGCCGATGCCCTCGAACGATCCGCGCAGGGACTCTTCCCACTGCCGGGCTTCTTCGGCGCTGAGAAAGCGCGTGTGGCCGTTGTCGCCCAGGCTGTCGAGCATGCCGTTCACGGCGCCGGTGATCATCTCGTCCGGATCGACCGCCGCCGGATCCACGAAACGCGCGCTCGCCAGTTCCCACGATTCCCAGAAGACCGAAAACTGCTTGCAGACCTCGGGGCTTTCCGGGCAGGCAGCCGGGGGCCGGTTGAGGTGGTACCCGGCGTACATTCCGCCGCTCACGCCGCCAATCAAGGTCAGACTCAGAAGTATACTTGCCGCCCAGAGGGGGATCCGGGCGCGCATCCAGATCAGGAGTGGGATGTTCATTGTGTGTCAATCTCGTTTCGAGGCGGGTCAGGGCGTCCCGCCTAACGTGAACATGGGGGAACCAGGTTCCCCCATACCCCCGCCCGCAGGAGGGTGAGGGCGTAGCCCTCGCGCAGGGGGATGGGGAAACCCGGTTCCCCCATCCCCCCACCCGGTGGGAGGGTCTGGGGGGGCGCAATCCCTGCCTGGAGGCGGGCCGGCGTAGGCTTCTCCCGCCCGGAGGTTCCCGGGGCGCACCCCTCCTAACGTGAACATAGGCCCCAGGGGTGTGGGGAAACCGGGTTTCCCC
>Ga0138355_1094453_pt1 | contig 11541 bp, 2 predicted proteins | sample YNPNP_1300MetaT_FD_101540 | JGI IMG/M metagenome (GOLD analysis project Ga0138355, IMG submission 101540) | Anoxygenic and chlorotrophic microbial mat microbial communities from Yellowstone National Park, USA - YNP NP_1300 MetaT (Metagenome... ...
TAAAGGAGCTTTTTATGAGGTCTAAATTTGTAGTTATTAATATTAGAATGTTTGTTCTAATTTTAATAAATATAATAATATTTTTCTTTATTTCTTGTGATTCAAATCCATTTTTTGGAATGGGGGAGGAGACTGATGTTAAGCCACCATCAATAAGCATAAGTTCTCCTGCAAATACTGAATTTGTTGGTGCTAATTTTCATGTTAAAGGGAAAGCCTCTGATGATAAGGGATTAGCGTCCATTACTCTTTATGTTGAAGGGACCAGTTATTCTAAAGAAATCAAATCTAATCTTACAGATTGGGATATACAGGTAGATACTACCAATATAGAGAGTAAGAGTTATAGAATAAAAGTGGTAGCAAAGGATAAGTCTGGTAAGAGTACTTCTGCTTATGTAAATATTACTCTTGATAAGGATGGTCCTGCTATTAATGTTTATTCGCCAGAACTAACGAGTGATGTTAATGTGTCCACACAACTTGCTGGCATTATAAATTTTATTGTTTATCCAGTAGATAAGACAGGGGTTAGTAAAAATTCTTTAAACAATAAACTTACTATTTATAAAAGAGGGACTACTACTGTAATTTATTCTACAGTTATTAGTTTTGATTCTGTAAATAATAGATATGAAACTATTACCATTGATACCTTAGATTATGAAGAGCAAGATGCAGATTTATTAATTACATTTGAGGATGATTTAGGGAATATCTCTGAGTTTAGAAGAAAAATACAATTAAAGCATGATGAAAATACTCCATCTATTAACATTAACTCTCCAGAGGAGAATGCAACAATACCAAAATGGTTAACAATAGCAGGTTATGCTACGGATAATAAAGAGATAAGTAAAGTTTGTTGGAATATTATGAGGCAGGATAGCTCTCATGTGTATTCTACTTTTAGGGAGATTATCCCAGATACTCCAAGAAGTTATTTTAATTTTTCTAAGACAATTGAAGTTGATAATTTACCGGATGGTGGTGGTAGTTTGTCAAGTGGTAGTTATTGGTTATTACTTTATGCCTTGGATAATGAAAATAATAATAGTGAGACCAAAAAGGTAAAATTTAATGTTGATACAACATTGCCAATCATTACAATACTTGATTCCACAACTACTCCAACTGGTGATACACCAGCGATAGCAGCATATTTGAATAGCAATTTTGATACAGATGTGAAGTGTTCTACTCCATCTTTAGATTATATGAGATATAAGATAACTCAGAATATAAGCACTCCAAAGGATACTGGGTGGAATCCTTTTGGCTCTTTGGATAATAGTGGTGATATATATTCTATTACGATTAATATAAATACTCTTAAAACTACTCATGGTTTTACTGATGGTTTAATTACAGTTATATGGGAGGCAAAGAAAGGGACAAAGATTTCAAACAATTCAAGAATATTCTATCTTGATACCACGCCTCCTACCGTAGATATTTTATCTCATAATAACAATGATTCTGTTAATGGTGCTGTTACTTTAAGTGGCTCTGCTTATGATGCATTAGGACTTGAAGGTGCGATTAAAGTATATAGGCCACTCCCATTTGATAATACAGTTGATGCAACAGGCCAATCAATATGGAGTTATGTTTTATCAACAGATTCGAATCTAATAGAGACTCAGTTTGGAGTACCAGATGATTCATCGGCTGATAAGACATTTAGGATTACTGCTTTTGATAAGGCAGGTAATAAAAAAAGCGTTAATTTGACTTTAAGTATAGATCCTACAAAGGATAAGCCTTCTATTACATTACTTATACCGTCAAGTTCTGGCAGAAAGGTTTCTGGAATGATGCCAGTTTTGGCTGTAATGTCAGATGATGATTATCCAGCAAAGACAATGAGTGCAACTTTTAGAGTCTATAAGATGCCAGATAATACTCTTGTCTCTTCACTGAGTAAAGATTATAGCCCATCTTCATCTGGCTTTCCGAATCTTTCAACAACAATCGATACTACAACTCTTATAGATGGTACTACTTATAGAATGAAATTTAATGGGACAGATTGGCATGGTAAACAGGCAAATGAGGTTGTTTGTGATTTTATTGTTGATAAGAATGTACCAACAATTACATTGAGTCAACCTGCTAATAATGATTATAAAGATACAACCATAACATTCGCTGGGACAGTTCATGACAATAATTTAATTGACTCATTATACCTCTCTTATCTTCATAGTGATGGAAATAATAGAAATATTGAAGTTACTTTAACTCCATCGACCCCATTTGTGCCTGGGGATTATAATTATACTTTTAATTGCACAATGAATAGCACAACTGGTGGTAGTGGTTTTGTTGGTAGTGATGGTATAAACTGGGGCAATGATGAATGGGGAAATTCTCCTCATCTATTTACATTAAGGGTAACAGATGAGACGGGCTTAACAGGTTATGCATATAGAATGATAAATCTTGACAATAACACGCCTACTGTTGCCATTACTCAACCGACGGCTGGCTATATAATTGGTTATGGCTCTGCTGATTTAGATATAAAAGGTAGTATTAATGATAATCCTCCAGCAGGAAGTGCATATTCATTAGGATTGGATAAATATAAGATAATGCTTTATAAAGGTGGCTCTCCTTGTGATGGGGCTGTAACCCCTGGAGATGGAGGGGTAATTAAGGATTATGGTTCTACGGCAAATTCAAGTGGGACTGCAAGTTCTTGGACAACAAAATGGACATATAATCCATCTTTGTCAGATGCTAATGATTATCAGTTAAGAGTATGGGCAAAGGATAATATGAATCATGAGTCAGTTGTTGCAACAGTTAATATTCAAAAGAATGCAAATCCTCCATTTGTTAATAGTGCTACTGTTGTTAATCCAAAGAGTTATTATAAAGGTAATATTCAGATACAGGTAAGTGCTCAGGATAGTGGTTCTGCACCTGCAAATGGGATAAAACAACTTGATTTAATAATAAATAATACTATTGTTGATACATATTCACCACCAGGCAATCCGTTGAGTGTGAATTATACTTTTACTTATGCTACTGATTCAACATCTGATGGATTAAAAGAGGTCAAGGTTAGAGTAACAGATATTAATACAGAATCCACGGATACAAAATTGGTTGGTAATTTAGTATTTGATAACACAAAACCAGTTATAAGTGCTCCTCAATTTTATACATTGGGGTATTCTAATCCTATTACTGGATATTCAACATATTTAGGATTTACTGTGGAGGTAAATGATGTCTATTCACTTGCTGGCGATAATCCTCAATTTAAGATTGGAACAACTTCTGGCGGGAGTGAGGTTTTAGACTGGTCATACTTCCCAACAATTACATGGGATGGACAGAATAGATACATAGCAACATTTGATAATTGGATTGATGTATCATCTTATTCTACCAGATTATATCTAACAATAAAAAGTACAGATAGTGCTGGGAATATTGAGACAAATACCTCTTACCATATAGATCAGGCTTCAGGGATACCAACTGTAACTCTTACAGGGGCTACGGATTCTTTTAAGTCTGATAAATTGGATTCAAACCCTGGTGATGGTAAGACAGAGATTGCTGGCACTGTAAGTGTCTCTGGTCAGGATAAGATATGGATTAGAGTAGGGACTGGTGCTGAAGTAGAAGTAAGTAACTATTCTGGTGGAACAAGTTTCAGTCATCTTTTTAATAATACTGATCTTCCAAATGACAACTTAAAATTCAGGGTAAGAACATCTAAGAATGGTGTTCAGAAGATGATAGAAAAGACATTCTACATAGACAATGCTGCTCCAACAGTAACAATAAGTTCAACAGTTACTGCAAAGAGTGGAGAGGGTTATGTTTCGGGTAATAATTTGTCTGGTAAAGTAATATTTTCTGGAACATATACAGACAATTATCAGAATAGGATTACGAATAAGGGGGATATTCAATTGCAGATTAATATAGACAATCAGGGCTGGCAGAATATCCCAACGGCTAATATAATTACAAATCCATATCCAACTGCATGGACATGGAGTTATGAATATGATACTGAGACTCATCCTGATATGGTTAAGAATAATATAACTATTAAAGTAAGAGCAACTGACTTGGGTGCAAATTTAACAGAATCTTCGAGTATTACAAAAAACATTGTTCCATATATTACAGAGTTAGAGGCAATTAATCAGGATGCAAGCGGAAATAGTGCTACAAGACCAGTATATGAGGCAAAATGGTATAGTGGTGGTATATGGGCAAATCATAATAAACGAAGATGGACTGTTGGGCAGGATACAAGATTTAAGATTAAAGGTTATAACTTAAAGCAAGGTTCTACTGCCCCAGAGGTATATTTGGGAAGTTTCTCAATGCCAATAACTTCGAGTAGTAAAAACGAGATAGTAGTGAGAATGGATTCTAATGATGCTGATAATAAGAGTGGGAATTTGTATGTAAGGGCAAAGCCTTCTAATATAGATTCTTCAACTATAACTCTATATGTATTTAAGTTTGCAAGAATCGGGAATGATTATGATACATTGGATGCTAAATCTTTTGATATAGACTTAATGACTGATGGTAAAGCATTTGTTACATTTACACGAGATCATCAGGTTCCACCTTATTATGCAAAACCGGGTGATGGTAATTTTAGTAGTGATGATTATTCTACTTACAGAATAAAAGAGGCTACCAGTTATAATAATAGTGCAGCAAATGGTTATAATAATGGTGGAAGAGTAGATCCAGCATTCTATACCTGTGTTGCTTTGTATGGGAATTATTCTTACATGGGGACATGTATAGATGAATGGACCGGCTCTCCGGGAACTGTTATAAAATGGACACTCTTAAATGATACTGTTAATTATCATGATAAAGAGGGTGGTGGAAACTGGGCAGGTTCGAGACTTATAAATTCTAATATTAATACTCATAAGAATGGCAGGATATCTATAAGACAGACAGGTGGTGGTAATGGATATATATATTACTTTATTTTTGATGATGACTCAAGAGCAGCAAGTCCTGTAAAGAAGGTAAGATTAGCAAGCATAACTTTAAGCACCTATACTACATTAACTCAGAGTCAATTTGCTGTTGTGGATAATACAAATAATCCAAGTGATTCATTATCAATGGCATTAAAAAGCACAGGTCATCCTATTATGTTCTATCATACATCTGGCAATAATAGTCTTAATATTGCTTACAATACAACCACTTATACCCCAAATACTTTTACAAAAAGAGTTGTTAAATCAAATGGTGGTAAGTTTAATAATGTGGCAATAAATACAAATTTAATATTACTTGCATATCAGAATAGTGCAAATTCTTTAGAAGTAGGTTCATTAACAAATGAGACAGATACGACCTTATCTACCCTTGTTATAGAGGATGGTAGTAATGAAGGGATAACTGGAGTTCAGACCTCTGTTGCTTTTGGGACTTCTACTGCTTTTATTACTTATTTGAATAATGTTTTCTTAAATACTACTAAGGGAATTAGATTGGCTTATTTTAGTGGTGCTAGTTTTACAGAGGCAAATTTAGTAAATTCTACTTATTGGCAATACATGATTATTCCTTCCCCAGTTGCTTTAAACTATGAAAGAACTGTGGTTAAATGGGATGGAACAAAGCCAGTTATTGCCTATAAGGGCAATAACTATATTTATGTAGTAAGATTAATTCAGTAAGGAGGTGGAATATGAAAAAGAGTATATATATTTTACTAAGTTTTGTAGTTTTGTTGATAGTATCACTCTTTATCTTAAATACCTGTGATAGTAACCCCCTCTTTGGAATGGGGGAAAACCCAGATATAAAGTTTCCGACTATATCTATAAAGAGCCATAAGAATGATGATATTATTAGAGGGACTGTTACTATGTCTGGTGATACATGGGATGATGTAAAGATAGATAGCATTATTTTATACAGAGTTTATACTGAAAATGGGGTTCAAAAATCAGAAAAGGTAGCAACAGCCTCTGTTACAAATAATAATAGTTGGAAGTTGTCCTTTGATTCAAAAAAGTATGCAGATGGTGGTAATGTTTTTAGAGTTGTTGTTAGGGATGGAAGTGGAAAGACAAGCATGCAGAATATTAATTTGTACATAGATAACTATGGGCCGATCATTGTTATAAATAGACCAGAGGCAAAATCAACTGATGTATATTTTAATCCATTTCAGGTTTCAATTGTTCCAATTGATATTGGAGATATTGATTCAATAGAATGGGAACTTTATATTGAAGATACACCAACTGCTAAAATAAGTGGCACTCAAACAGGAAGTATAAAACCAAATTCCGTATATACCTTTATCATAGATCCTTCTTCTCTTCCAGATAAAAAGCCCCCTAAATTTAGTTCAGGATACTGTATATTATCAATTCAGGGAAAAGATATGAATGGCCAATATTCAAAAAATAAGGCTACAAAGAGAATGTTTTTTGATTTTGGCAATGATATACCTTCAATTGCCATATCTTCGCCAGATGCAACAAGTGATGCTAATGCTGCAACTTATGGAACAGATGTCATGATATCTGGTTTTGGAGAAGATGATGATGCTATAGGAAAGTTTGTTGTTAGACTAACAAATATTGACACAAGTGTTGTTACAGATCACACAGTTGATTATACTACTGAACCAAAAAAACAGCAGCCGCTCATATTGACTTTGACAGGTTTAACAGAAAATAGATATAAATTTAAGGCAAAGGTAATAGATATTTATGATACTGAAAGCAGTTGGACTACTGAATACTATTTTAAAGTAAAGGCAAGTATGCCAAACATAAACTGGACAGCCCCAGACATGGGGACATGGCAGAAGGGGACAATTACTATTACTGCTACTATTAGTTCACCATCTTCTCAAATCAAAAAAGTTGAAAGGAAATTAGGTGAAAGCGGAACATGGGTTGTTCATCAGGATAATATAAATCAGCCAACTTATAATTTTAGTCTCAATTTTAATACAGCAATAGAGGTTCCGAATGGAGGAGAAGCAAAATTCTATTTAAGAGCAACTGATATTGGAAATGATAGTGTTACAAGTTATATAATATTCTTTGTTGATAATGTTTTGCCAGAAGGGACAATTGAAAATCCTCCTGTTGGCAATAGTGGTTTGAATCAGAATGTTATTATTCAAGGGACTGCAAGTGACCAGATAGGTGGAGGTGTTAGTGGTATTGTAAATAGTGTTAGTATTAATATACCTGGCGTAGGTGATGTTACACCTGATGGCATTACAAGTTGGAGTTATAATTTTGATACTACTTTAGTTTCAGATGGTCCAAGAACAATTACTGTAAAGATTAAGGATAGGGCGGGGAATGAGAAACAAGTGACAAGAGTTCTTAATATTGATCAGAATGCTGATATTCCACAGATAACAGTTAGCAATCTTAGTAGTGGTAATAAGATATATGGAATATTTAATTTAGCAGGAGAGGCAAGCGATGATGATGCTGTAAAAGATGTATGGATTAAGATCGATAATAGTGGAAGTGCACCTTATAATACATGGTATAAGGCAAGTGGTACTACTTCTTGGAGTTATGTTCTTGATACAAGTTTATATACTGTTGGTTCTCATACTCTTTACTATAAGGCAGTTGATCTTTATGGTAAAGACTCAAGCATTGGCAACATACCATTTGAGGTTGACCCAGATTTACCAGTAATAACATTTAAGTCTCATAATGAAAATGATGCTTTAGGAATCAGTACTAATAAAGATGTTACTGGTGATGTTATTAAGACAAATGGAGCTGTTAAAAGCATTGAGATAAGGCTACAGGGGACAAGTTATACTCAGGATTGGACAACGAGTGGGTTAATAGTTACTGGTTTAAACACACCAAATGCCACATTCCAGTACACAGTAAATCCATCTACTTATGGTGAGGGGGCTTTGACTGTATCAATAAGAGCAAAAGATGATATAGACAAGATAAATACTGCTACAATAAATCTTGTAATAGATACAGTTAGACCTACTGGCTCTTTGTCTTTACCATTAGCAGATAGTTTATATGTTGGTACTGATGGTGACGGTTCACAGGGAATAACAGGTAATTTAAACATTGCCGGTAGTTGTAATGATGCGGTTCCTTCTTCTGGACTTTATGCTTCAAATATTTTATTAGATTTTGAAAATCTTACCACTCATAATGTAAAGACAGTAATTGATGGTACACCTGCAAAACAGATACAAGGCTCTGTTACAAACTGGACATTTAGTTGGGATATTCAGTCAGAAGGCTCTTCATTAGCAGATGGTTTATATAAGGCTATATTAAAGGTTAGTGATAGAGCTGGAAATCAACCATCAAGTTCAATTGAAGTTACTAATATTAGAATTGCAAGATATAGACCGACTTTTTCAAATTTGAAGATTAATAATGTTCCTGTTGCTCAAAATATGTTTGTTGTTAAAGATTGCACATTTACTGGAACCTTATCTGATAATAATGCTAATGATACTGAGAAAGGGGTTTCAAAATTGGAGTTGTATTTAAGCAATGATGATGTAATAGATAGTGGCGATGGTGGAGCATTTAAGACACAGACATTTAGTGGTAGTAATGCTATTGAGAATTTTAATATAACTCATACCTTTTCAACAAAGAAAAATTATATAATCTATAGAGTAATTGATAAGACGGGTGGATGGAGGGATTATCCTGTATTAGTAAACATTGATTTTAATCTGCCAACACAACAATTTAAGTATTCTTCAAGAGAATACTATCCATCTACTCAAAGTAGTAATCCTGGTTATACAGCATCATTCTGGATTAAATTAGATGCAACTGATGATAATGATATATCTGGTTCTACTATTAAGACAAAGTTAGGAACTACTTCTGGTGGCGATGATATTGCTGGTTTACAGACTTATACAATTGGTGATGTAATGAAAGTGGACTTAAGGGATTATACAACAAATCCAATCTATCTATGGTATAGTCTTAAAGATAGGGCTGGAAATGAAACAATTGCTACTATTAACTTATCAAGAGATGGGACACTACCTTCAATTACCTGTTCGGCATTGAATGGAGGTTATATAAGGGATGCAACAAGAAATGTTAGTGGAACTTCTAACGGTGGTGGAGCAACAGTATCAAAGGTAATGCTTTCTGAATTATCAGCAGTAAATAGTCCATTAACAAAAGATATAAATGAATTAACTCTTAGCAATGCTACTGGAACTACCGCATGGAATTATACAATACCAGCAATTAGCAATGAAGGGGATTATGAAATAGTTGCCTATGTTGTTACGGATAATGGAACAAACTGGTATGAAAAGTTTAATTTTACCTATGATAATACCTCTCCAACAACAGATTTTCATGTGGCAGAAATAGATGGTAGTGATAATGGTAGAGTATATGACAATAGTTATGTAAGAGGGGTTGATCAGAATAATATTTCTGGAACAGTAAGATTTTATGGAACATTTAATGATAACTTTACTGATAGATATGCAGCAGCAGATATTACTATTCAGATTGATTTAGATACTGGAAGCTGGGTAAATGTAACTAATAAGACAAAGAATCCAGATGGGACATTTAGTTGGTATTATGATTATAATTCTCAGACACATACTAATAAGGTAAAGACAGGTGCTACCTTTAAGGCAAGAGCAATTGATAAGGCTGGCAATATTTCAACAGAACAGACAAAGGTATTAAACATTAAGCCATATATTAAAACAGTAACAGAGACAATTGGTAATGTAACTGCTGTTAGTAAGTGGAATTCCACAACATCTACTTGGGAGAATATTAATGACAATGAGAGTTATACATATAGACTTTCTGGCAATAATATTACAATAAATGGTTTTAATTTGAATGCTTCTGGCAATGAATCAATTGTATATACTAAAAATTCAGGTGGTGGCAATACCTGGAATGTTGATATTGCAAGCGATAGTAGCTATTCATTTAATTTAACATGGGATGCTAATCAACTTACAAGTGGCACTCTTAAAGTTACTGTTGGTGGGATTGATTCTAATGTAAAAAAGTTTAATATAATTAGAAATTATAGTGCAACTGGATTTTCTGATTTAGCAGAGATGGATATGGTTGAAAAAGATGGGAAGGCTTATGTTGCTTATCAAAAACATTATTGGAACGATCCTACATGGGGAAATGGTAGTTATTTGTTTAGAATGTATGAAACAGCAGAAAATACCTTTGTGCCAACCACTCATGCTAATCAAAGTTCACAACCTACTCTCGGTGGAGTAAGGGCAATATACAGAGGATACAATAGATTATGGTTTGTGAATGTGATTAAAGATTCTGATTTCACTCAATCTGATGGTGGTTTTTATATAATGCATTGTGATTCAGAAAATGGGGCAACAGCCGCAACAGGAACACAGGTCTTTGGCTCAAATAATTTCTGGACTACCTATCCAAATAAATTCTGGAATTTCTTTGGGGTTCAAATACAAGTTCCTTATAATGATGTTGGTTTTAGTAACGATGAGGGTAGAGATGCCTGGAGAGTTGGGAGACTACTCACTACATATAATGCCTCACATCAAGCAACAAATGAAAATTTTAAAGATTGGTCAAATTCATGGGGTGATATATCAGCAAGAAATAATATTGTATATACCACATGGTTTGATGATCAGGTAAGAAAGACAAAATTTAGAAGGCTAAACAATGATGCTGGTTCTACTACTTTTGCGTCGAAGATGGGGACTCAAAATCCAGTTAATCTAAACATATCTGGTTTGCATCCAGCAATTACTACTGATAATTCGAGTAAGCCGATTATTACCTGCTATGATGAAAATACAAAAGAGTTAGCAGTATTTTATGCTAAGAATAACAATCCACAAGATGTGACAAATGATTTTACAAAATATGTAGTTGATAATAGTGGCAATGCTGGAGCATATTCAAGGGTTGTAGTTGATTCTACTGGTGGAATACATATTGTTTATCTGGATATTCAAAACAGTAGTTTGAAGTATCTATATTCACCAAATGAAGCAGGATTAACAACTGCTACAAAGATTGAATTAGACTTAGATGCAGCACCAGGTTATTATAACCATTTAGTTATTGATTCTTCTGGTAAGCCGGTTGTTACATATATTGCTTATGGTTATTTAGGAACTGGTAATGCTATAAGGATGATGAGATGGACTGGTACAGTTGGGACTGATTCTTTTACAGACAAAACAAAGTGGGAGAGAATTATATTACCTTGTGCTAACAATATTGTAGAGAATAAGGTAAGAGGATACATTACGACTGATGGTAAATTCTTTGGATTTGGTAAATCCACTTATCCCGAATTTTTCAGAGAAAAACCATAAATAGTGGGAGAAAGATAAATCTTTGCTAATACATAAGAGGCTCTTTAAAATAGAGAGCCTCTTTTTTTTAACTTACAGATAAAAAAACCTTCATATATATCATTTGGAACGAGTCGTAAGCATTTAGATATGGATTCATCAAAACTATTATTCTCAAAAGATAAGAA
>Ga0138355_1144544_pt1 | contig 11533 bp, 8 predicted proteins | sample YNPNP_1300MetaT_FD_101540 | JGI IMG/M metagenome (GOLD analysis project Ga0138355, IMG submission 101540) | Anoxygenic and chlorotrophic microbial mat microbial communities from Yellowstone National Park, USA - YNP NP_1300 MetaT (Metagenome... ...
GTCATTGCCAGTTGAGATTGGGCGTCGCTGTGAGCGCTGGATCAGGGATTGAATTGTGTTTTACCGAACGCGTCCTGCGGGTCGCCAACGAGAACGACCACCATGTGCTGATTGAGTAACTTTGGGCGGTCGTTTTCCGTGGGGACAATCTGGCCAAGGGTGTAGCCTCCGGCAATCGGCACGTCGTCCCCCAACACTTTATGAACAGCAGCGATATCGGAGCCAGGCTCGGCCTCATGCAACATTTGCCAGGCGATGTCGGTCAAAACCAGCGCCAGGACAGGCCGCGCCCCTTGCAGGTGGAAGAGGGCCTGGCGGGCTGCATTTTGCGCAGCCAGGCGGCAAGCCGAGAGGCTGCCGACCATCAGGTAAGCATCGGCTCCATCGCCAACTGTTGTGTTCATGCGGAAGGAGCCGTCGGCCTCGACGCGCAAAGGAGAGCGAATGAGCAGGCTTTTGTCTAATTGTTCCAGCCCCAGGGGGTAGAGACGGACGAGTTGGTTAAGGGGAGGAAACGCCCACTCACGAGGGGGGTAATCGAAAAGGCGGGCGTAGGCTTCAGAGGCCGGGCGCCCGTCCAGGGTCCGCACCCAGAAGCCGCGCGAGCGGGTGACGCGGAAATGTGCCCCCACCGGTTGCCAGCCATGATCGTAGCCTATGCCAACAGAAATTGCGCCTTCCAAACGGGCGAGCGCCAGCCCACCCGACCCAAATTGCGCCCCACCGATCTGATAAGCGTTGCCGCTTTGCACATCTGCCGTTGACAGGGCCCCCAAAAGGTTTGCGCTAGTCGGCAAGGCGGCACAAAGTTGTTCGATATCGGCATTGAAGCCATCAGCAAACGCGATGGAAAGTTGTTGCGGTTTGCGTTTGAAGAGTTCGGCAACATGTTGTGACACTTCGCGGCTGGCCTGGGTATATCCTGCCAGCCACTGAACGTCCGCGCGCACATCGGGCGAGGCAATCAGGGCAACGATTACGGAATGTGGATGAACGCCATCCGCTGTGATGCCGGCTGAGGTGCTGAACCCGATGATGGGCATGCTGCCGGTGAGACCAGCAATGCCGTTGATCACCTGTTGGGCATCGTACTGGTAGGAGGAGATGACAATGCCAAAAATCGGTGTTGCACTTCCTAACCCATTGATTGCTTGATGGGCAGCCTGCAGGCCGGCTTCTCGCCCATCCAGAGCACGGGCTTTTCCTACTGCAGCAATCAGGCTCATATTACTCCTCTGCAACCGGCACGGTAAAGTGGAAGGTTGTTCCCTGACGGAACTCGCTTTCGAACCAGATCCGCCCGCCCATCATTTCGACCAGGCTTTTTGTGATGGTGAGGCCCAAACCAGTGCCGGGAGCCTCGCGCGCTTTCTGGTCTTCGGAGCGGAAGAACTTGCTGAAAATTTTCTTCTGGTCTTCGAGGCTGATGCCAATCCCATTGTCTTGGACCCAAATATGGACCACTTTGCTGGCACCGGTCGAGTCCCAGTGATTGGCACTCTCTTCGGCCCCGATGATAATCTTTCCGCCTTCTGGGGTGTATTTATTGGCATTGCTGACGAGATTGATGAGCACCTGGATCATGCGAGTACGGTCAGCCCAAACACGAGGCAAGCGTTCCGGGATGCGCACCTCAAGCGTTTGTTTTTTGTCTTCAACCTGACGGCTTGAAGAGCGCATGACTTCATCCAGAACATCGCCTACTTCTACAGACTTGAAATCAAGGCGCAACCGGCCGGCTTCAATCTTGGAACTGTCGTTGAGGTCTGAGACCAGGGTGGACATGCGCTCGACATTGGAGCGAATGGTATTGAGGAAATTCAATTGCATCTCGGTGACCGGTCCAACTGCGCCTTTGGCCAGCAATTCGGTGTAGCCCTTGATGGAAGTCATTGGATTCTTGAGTTCGTGAGCCACGAAAGAGACGAACTCGCTCTTGGCCTCGTTGGCGCGCTGAATTTCGGCATACAACTGAGCGTTCGAAATCGCGATCGCTGCATGGTCGCAAAGGCGCGTCAGGAAGTTCATTTCCTGTCCTCGCTGACCTTCGACGGAGCGGCTTTCCAGCAGGAGCACGCCAATCGCTTTGGCCTCGCGCCGGATGGGAACCACGATTTGCGTACGCGCCCCCGGCAACAAACCCGGTTGAAAGTCATCCAGTGCCAGGAGTTGCGCCTGACCCGTCTCCAAGGCCGCGCGCAGGGCCGGTTGCTCAACGGGGATCGGGCGGTTTTGATACTGCTGTTCAATTTCTTCATACCCTTGCTGAGCAATGAGGCGAATGCCGTGTTCTTCGAGGACGCCTATCAAGCCGGCATCCGCTTTCGTTTGCCGCATAGCCCACTCCAGGGTAATGTGCATGGCGCGATTGACATCCAGCGTGGTATTCAATTCCCGGTCAATGCGTTGCATGACCGAGAGTTCTTCCACGCGCCTGTTCAGTTCCTGGTCCGTGAGGGTGTAGAGGCGCGAGTTTTCAATGGCAACAGCCGCCTGACCTGCAAAAGCAGCCAGGAGATTGATGTCATCTTCCACAAAGGGGAGACTGTCTTTGCGATTGATGACCTCCAGCACGCCAATCACACGGTCTTTGATTTGCAGAGGAATTGCCAGGATGGAGCGGGTGACAAAGCCCGTGGTCTTATCGGGCGAGGAAAACCACTTATCAGTCTGTTGGACATTATTGGCAATTATCGGCTGACGGGTGCGCACCACTTCCCCCACGAGTCCTGTTCCGGGAGCCAAACGCTGACCGACCAGCGTGGAAGCAACCGGTCCACGCACGACGCGGAAGACCAATTCGTCGGTTTGCTCATCCACCAGGAAGAGAGTACCGGCCTCGCAATTGAGGATGTTGATCGCGCTCTCCAGGATTTTTTCGAGAAGAGGTTCACTTTCCAGCGTTCCAGTCAACTGGCGGGTAATCTCGTTCAAGATTGTCAACTGGCGAGCACGGCGTTCAGTTTCCTGTAACAGACGGGCTTTGACAATGGCGCCAGCAGCCTGATCGGCAATGGATTTCAGTAACTGCATTTGTGCAGCGGTGTAAGCGACCAGCGCATCACGGCTGCCAATCGAAAGCGCCCCAATCGTTTCGGCGCCAGCATTGAGCGGCACGCTCATCCAGGCATAAATTTCAGAGATGTCGGGGGAGACGCTATGCTGCTGACATTCCACAGTATAGTCGCTGGTCAAAATAGAGCGACGCTGGCGAATGACTTCCTGGGCCAGGCCTGTGTCTGGCGGAAGAGGCACGTTCTCTTTGGCTGGAACGCGGTCGTCATTCTCGAGGCAAAAAGCATGGTAGTAGTAATTACCGGTTTTGTTATAGAGGGTGATATAGAAATAATCTACCGGTAAGACCTGGTCAGTTTGGGCATAGATTAATTCGAGAATGTCATCAAAGTTGACCGTTACGTTCACGCCCTGGGCGACGCGCGAGAGAATATTCATTTCACGCACGCGGCGTTCAAGATTGAAGATCACCTGAGCGCGCTCAATAGCCACGGCCGCGGCTGCGCTGATCTGGTCCAAAAAGATCAAGTCTGCACTGTTATACGACTCGCCAGACCGCCGCTCGCCCAACGCCAGCCAGCCGATCAATCGCTCGGAACCGACCATGGGCACAAACAAGTTAGCGCCCAAAATCTTCAGGCGCGGTAATTCAGATCGAATTTCAGCAGGAACCGAGGCCTCATCCAGGTAGAATGGGATCGGGTTGCGGCTGAGCAGTTGGGGGAAGGGGCTGTTTGACGTGAAGCGCAAATCGCTGGTTGGTTTTCCGTCATCGCCCGCCGCAGCAATATATAAGTCATTAAGTGGCTCATAGACGTAAATGTGGATCTGATCAGGCAATAGACTTTCAGAAATATGGCGACGCAGAGTGCGCAAAATCGCCGCCTGGTCCACCGTGTTGAGAAGTTCATGACTGAAAGTGCGCACCCGCTCTTCATACGCGCGCACGCCGCGGAAAAAGGCTTTATCTACCAATTGCTGCAAGCGATTGCGCGCTGGATTCAACGCCAGGGCCAGTAGAAAAGCGCTCGCGCCAATGAATAAGGGATTCTTAAAGTCTATGCCTGGGCCAAAAATGATGAAAAGGCCAGCGACAAGAAAGGCATACCCCATCAGCACCAGGATCGTCAACAAAGCATAGAAGGTCCCCTGTTGAATGACAAAATCGGTCTGTAACAAACGCTGACGCAGGATGGTGTAGCCGGTCATCAGCGGGAAGATGACCAGCGGAAAGAGCAAGTAAGGATTGTAAACCAGTCCCTTGCCCTGATTGAGACCGAAGACCGCAAATACGACGAACCAGGTGGCCAGGGGACCAAATCCGAAGAAAATGGACAGAAGAATGTTACGGGCCTGGTTGCGCACGACCGGTGAGCGCGCAGACAACCAGCGCAGCAACATAATGGCCACAAAGAAGAGAACGCTGATGCCGCCAAAAATATAGATATATTTCCAGGCAGTTGCATAGGCCAGCGGCCGCTCAACATCATAAACGGTCGGCAGAGCATATACAATCAATCCCAGGGCAATCAGGTAGCCAATCCGGCGGAGGGAGGGATAACGCCGGACCAGCCGCGCCTCCTGTGGGAAGACAAGCGTCAACTCAATCAGAGAACTTGCAGCAATCGGGATGGATACCGTCCAAAAATAGGAAAGGACGTGGGTAGTGTACAAATCGAACAGGGCACCCGTAGCCAGGGCGACCGAAGAAGCGAACAAAGCAAATGCCCGTCCCGCAGGTTCGGAACGGCGCATGCGATAGATCCACAAACTGATTGCCAGATAAATCAGCCCGACAAGATAAGGAACATACAGGAACAAAACCTGGTCATCCAGGGGGAAAGAGGTCAACGTGATGGAATGAGTAACCAACTCACCGGTCGGACTGCGCAGGACAACTTCCACCGTATCGCTAGGGGAAAAGCGGCGGAGAACAGATTGCAGGTCCAAGGTCCGCGGCGTGGGGACGCCCGCCACCTCGACCAGTTGATAGCCAAAGTCTGGGGTGTATTCCAGCAACGGCCAGTCTGCCGGGTCCGATGGCGTAACCTGGTTGTTGATCACCATGGTCTGCTCGACGATTGCCCCCAGGAAAGGCAAATGCAACCAGTTGTAGGCTAAAATGGGAATGACGACAAAAGCAACCAGAACAAGCGTCTGGTATCCCAGCACCATCCATTGGGTAAGACGGTCAAGCGATCGGGAAAAGGACTCAAAGCGCGTCATAAGCGTGTCCTGTCAGGGAATTAAAGACATTTTACACGACTTTCCACGTCGAAAACAATCGTTTTTGCCTTCCTGCTGGAGCCAGAATCGCCGGGCGAATTTCCAGCCGTCAATCCGCCCACTCGCCTTCCTGTGCAAGTGGAAAAGGGCGAGATTTGCTAAATGTCCAGGTTTCTCACGCTGCGCGCATGGGTCTGGATAAACCGCTTGCGGGGGTCCACCGCGTCGCCCATGAGCATATCAAAGGTGCGATCGGCTTCCGCCGCGTCCTCCACGGTGACGAGGAGCAGGGTGCGATTCAGCGGGTTCATGGTGGTTTCCCACAGTTGCTGGGGATTCATTTCGCCCAAACCTTTGTAGCGCGAGATGCTGACCTTGTCGGCGCTGACCCCAAGCGACTTGAGCAATTTCTCTTTTTCGGCTTCGGTATAGGCATAATGCACTTGATTTTTGTACACGATGCGGTAGAGCGGCGGCTGGGCGATGTACAGGTGACCATCTTCAATGAGTTGAGGCATGTAGCGGAAGAAAAACGTCAAGAGCAAGGTGCGAATATGTGCACCGTCCACGTCCGCATCGGTCATGATGATCACACGCCCATAGCGCAAGCCGGAAATATCAAAATTGTCGCCAATGCCGGTGCCCAAAGCCGAAATGAGCGCCTTGATTTCATTACTCGAAAGAATCTTGTCCAGGCGGGCTCGCTCGGTGTTCATGATCTTCCCGCGCAACGGCAAAATCGCCTGGAAGTGACGGTCACGTCCCTGTTTGGCTGATCCCCCTGCGCTATCTCCCTCAACGATGTAGAGTTCTGTTTTCGATGGGTCGCGCTCCGAGCAGTCGGCCAGTTTCCCTGGCAAAGTCAGGCTCTCTAAGGCCGATTTGCGAATCACCAGGTCGCGTGCTTTTCGAGCAGCATCGCGGGCGCGAGCGGAGGTGAGACACTTCGCCACAATTGCCTTCGCCGCCTGAGGATTCTCTTCCAGGAACGTGGAAAAGGCCTCGCCCGTGACCTGAGCCACGTAGGTCTGTACTTCGGGGTTCATCAATTTGACCTTGGTCTGGCTCTCAAATTGCGGATCAGGATGCTTAATGCTGACGATGGCCGTCAGCCCTTCGCGCGTGTCGTCGCCCGAAAAGTTCGGGTCGGATTCTTTCAACAGGCCAGCCTTGCGGGCATAATCGTTGATGACCCGCGTCAGGGCAGTGCGCATACCGGTCAGGTGAGTGCCGCCATCAATCGTGTTGATGGTATTGGCAAACGAATAGACCGATTCGGTATAAGCATCGGTGTACTGGACAGCCACCTCAATCCCAATCCCATCAATTTCTTTTTCCACATACATCACCGGGTGAAGCGTCTCGCGGTTGCGGTTGAGATAACGGACAAACGAGGTGATGCCCCCCTCGAAGTAAAAGGTCATCTGGCGATTGGTACGCTCATCCACAAAGTGGATGGTCACACCGCGCGTGACGAACGCCATCTCGCGAAAGCGTTGGGCGAGGGTGTCGAAGCGGTATTCAAGATTTTCGGTAAAAATGAGCGGGTCGAAGCGGAAGGTGGTTTTGGTGCCGGTTTCGTGGGGATTTTTGAGTTTGCCGATGACTTTGACCGGTTCCTGGGGGTAGCCACGCTCGTACCGTTGGAAATACATCTGCCCATCGCGCCGGACCTCGACCTCGCACCACGCCGAAAGAGCGTTCACTGCGCTGACGCCAACGCCATGCAAACCACCCGAGACCTTGTAACCGCCTCCACCAAATTTGCCGCCGGCGTGGAGTTTGGTCATTACCACTTCGAGGGCCGACTTTTTCTCGGTCGGGTGAATGTCCACTGGAATCCCGCGGCCGTTATCGGAGACCGTCACCGATTGATCGGGATGGATGGTAATTTCAATGCGTGTACAGGCGCCTGCCAGCGCCTCATCAATCGAGTTATCTACCACTTCATAGACAAGGTGGTGGAGCGCTTTGATGTCCGTACCGCCCACGTACATGCCGGGGCGCCGGCGAACAGCCTCTAACCCTTCCAGAACTTGAATATCTTTGGCGTTATAACTTGCATTCGTTGCCATACATTATCCTTTGACCGTATTCATTTTTGCCTTCAGCCGTTGAAACACCAGTTCCAGCCAGTTGTTGACATCGCGATAGTAAATAAAACTTGCCGCCAGCAGAGACGTGGAAATGAAAGCATGAGCCATGATGCCCACCAGGGTCCACCACGAATCGGCGGGGGGCGTCTGCCAGAGAAAACGCAGGCCGAAACTGATGAGCAGGGTGAGAAGCAAGAAAAAACTGGTAGCAGGGAAAGTGAAACGCGCCAGGCGCAAGCTATTCGAAATTGCCAGGCGAGCATTCATTCGAAAGACAAAAATGCCATGGGGAGAAAAGTAGACAGGCACCAGCAACCACAGAAACACGACGCCGACAAACGTCAAAGCAATCTGGCTCAAGGCCGGGTTTGTCATTGTCGCCAGGCCAAGAAATGTCATAACCGGAAAGGCTAACGAAAGAAGGAGAATTACCCCTAAACAGTTGACGCCCAATGCCTGCAAAACGAATGTCCAGATGGGGTATGAAAAACGCTTCTCCAGGACAACGGAAGAAACCCAGTAAAAATACAGGCTACCCAGCACCCAGCCGACTAACGTCAGCCCACCCATCGCCGCCAGCAAGACGAGGAAGGAGTTAATTTGCAGGATGAGCGGCTGTCCCACTGGTGAAAGAAGGGGCATCTCAAGCGAGAGCAGGCTGGGGATTCCAACCGGGAACGTGCGCAGAATGGCAAAGAGATTGAAGCGGCTGAAGAGATCCATCCAAAAAGCATGGGCCGCTTCTAATGTCTCTGCCGGTATCCAGTTCGCATACAGGCGCGGCATAGCATCCAGCAACGGCTGGAAGATGGGCTGCACGCTCAGGCGGGGACCAAACCACAGCAGAAGGTCCAACAGCACAGGCGGAAGGATGAGGACGATGCTGTTAGCGACCGAATTAAAACCGGCCGCGAGCGTGGCAATCAGGCCGGGAGGGGGAGGCAGACTGTTCTGTTCAAATTCCACGTTGTTATTCTACCACACGCAAATCATCGTACAAACGTTCTGACTTGTTCCCGGAAAAACAGTCCGGTCTCTTTTAACCGTTCTGTTCGGGCAGACGAGCCATGCTTGGATCTGAACGGCTGGGGAACAACTTTTTCCAGACAAGTTTCACCATCAGGCCGGCCCGCCAGAACGAGACCGCAGCCATCCCATGCGCCAGCACAGCAAACAGCGGCGGGGTCTGGAACGTGTAATATGTCCAGCACTGGCGCGTGGTGCCCCACACTTCCAGGAAATAACCGAGGGCTGAGCCAGCCAGGAAGGTCAACACTGCCATACGAGCATCGGTGGGGGTAAGAATGAGCAAAATAACCAGAGCAGTAGCCATGATCGTATAGGGTTGATCGAACGTGGGGGACACAAAGGCCAGCATTAAGGTCAGGAAAGCGAGAAAAATTCCCCAGTAGAGAAGAGGAAAGAGAGTGGAGATGCGGTGTGGGTGAACACGCCGGCTGAGGCCATTCACCGCCCATTGCAGGAGGCGAGTGATGCGGTCAATCGAAAGACTGGCAATCGGCCAGGCCGGAATGATCCAAAGCGGCGGCCGTTCGGCAGTGTAGTAGAACCACAGGTTTGTCTGCGTTCCCCAGGATTCGATCGTCAACCCGCCCAGCACACCTACCAGGACAATCAGAGAATCTGTCTTCAGGTCGGCCCGGCTCATGATGGTCAGGGTCATGAACAGGAAAATGCCAACCAACAGCCAGTCGAAATAACGCCACCAGGGGCCGCTCCAGTCCACATAAGCCAGCACCTCTTCAGCCAGTGGCCACCAGATATAGACGATGAGCAAAACAGTGAGCAGGAAACCAGCCAGCAGAACCGTGCTGTGCTTCGTCCAACCGAAGAAATTGAGCAGGTGACGGAGTGCTTTGGAAGGAAAATTCATGTCGCGATTATACTCTGGGCGCTTCTGCGGCTCTGTGGTACAAAAGGGGTATGAATGAAAAACTTCACTGGGGATTTCTTTCCACTGCTGACATCAACAAAGCGCTGATCGAACCGCTCCGCACCTCGAGGCGGAACACACTGATTGCAGTCGCCAGCCGCGACCCGCAAAAGGCCAGGGCTTATGCCCAACAACACAAAATTCCGCGCTCTTACGGCTCATATGCTGACCTCCTGGCGGATCCCGAGGTGGACGTAATCTACAACCCCCTGCCCAATCACCTTCACGCCGAGTGGACGGTGAAAGCCATCGAGGCGGGTAAGCACGTCCTGTGCGAGAAACCGCTGGCGCTATCCGTGGAGGAGGTAGATGCGATCGCTGGGGCAGCAGCACGGCACGGGAAAGTGGTCAGCGAGGCATTGATGTATCGCTCCCACCCCCAGACGCTCAACGTGCGCGAACTCATTCAGAATGGCAAACTCGGTCGCGTGCGCCTGGTGCGAGGTTCATTCTCCTACCCCGGAACCCGCCCCGGCAACTACCGCCTCGACCCGGCCATGGGTGGCGGCGCGCTCTGGGACGTGGGAGTCTATCCGCTCAGTTACGCCCGCTTTGCATTGGGCAGCGAGCCGCTGGAAGTTTTCGGTCAGCAGGTAACCGGTCCAAGCGGCGTGGACGAGTCTTTCGTGGCCCAGTTGCGCTTTCCTGATGACGTGTTTCTTCAGATGGACGTCAGCATGGCGCGGCCGTATCACGTCTTCATGGAATTCGTGGGGGAGGAGGCTACCCTTATTGTTCCCCGGCCCTTCAACCCTGGGCCAAAGGAGGCCATCTATCTATCGCGCCAGGGTCTGACCGAAACCATTGCCATCAAAGGGACAGGGACCTACACGGGCGAGGTGGAAGCCATGGCCGACTCAATCCTGAACGGGGCGCCACCCGCTGTGAGTCTGAGCGATAGCCGCGCCACCGTGGCTGTCATCCAGGCTTTGTTCGCCTCCGCCCGGACAGGGAAGCCGGTTTTGCTCTCTTCCAGCGCTTGAAAGCGGCGAGAACCGCAACAGCGAATACACAGCGCACCACTACTGACAGGTCATTTCCCCGCTCAGAGGCAGAGGGTGCAGAGAGCATGGCCCCCTGCCTCCGGGCGTCTCTGTGGTGAGTTTTTGCAGGAGAGTCGAAAAATCAATCGTGTTTGGGTTGGCCCTGGTTCTCTCTGCTCAGTTTATCAATTGCTTCAACGCTTCGAGAGCCTGTTCGGGGTGGGTAAAGTGGATACCAGCCATCCCAAGCGCTTGAGCAGCCTCCACATTGACCAGCATATCGTCAATGAAGACCGACTCTTCTGGTCTGGCCCCCAATTCTTCCAGCGCCAGGAGGTAAATGCGTGGGTCAGGCTTGACGAGGCCCACCTCAGCCGAGATGACCATGTAGTCGAATACATCGGCAAATCCCTGACGGGTAATGAAGGCCCGCAACCCTGACCAGGCATTGCTGATGAGACAGACCTTTCGCTCCGGCCGCAAACTGCGCAAAAACTTGAGCCAGGTCTGGTCGGCCCGGTCGCCAGCAAAAAACTCGGTCACGATTTGATCTGCTTCCGGGCGCGGCAGGCGCAAAGTTTCGGCAACCGCTTGCCAGTGAGCCTCTTCCGGAATCTCTCCAATCGAGGCCCGTTGGGCAGTTTCACTTTCGAACACAATTTTTTCAAGTTCTCGCGTGGTCAAGCCCAGGCGCTCAGCCGCCCGACTACGCGGTCCTCTATCCTCCGTGCGAACCAAAACGCCGCCGAAGTCAATGAAGATATTGCGCACTGTCATGTTGGACTGACCTTCCCGGCTGCTTTTGCCTTTGGAGAAGCAGGTACCTTCCCCTTGCCTTGCACTGGATTGGCGGCTTCGCCAGACCCGCCGCCGGTCTCTGTTTCGACCGGACTTTCCCCTGCTGAGGCGGCAGCCCGTTCCATTTCCTGAAGGGCCTGTTTCCAGTTGGGGAAAAGGAGTGCGATGCGCTTACCTTCCACCCGATTCGCGCGGCGGCATTTGGGGCAATGGGCATCGTAATACTTCTGCTGGTGCTGCTCCATGTGCTGGAGAGCAGCGAGCATTTCGTCCCGGCTAAGGGCAAACATTGTGCGACAGTAGGTACAGGTAAGTTGCATGGTGATCTCCTGAGAAACAACACAAATCAAATTGAGACTATTTGTAACTATTCAGCCATCCACTCGAAACAGGGGTGTCACTGCGAACGAGCGCTTTTTGCGAGTGAAGCAGTCTCCCAAAGCATGGTTTTTCCTGTTCAA
>Ga0138355_1049436_pt1 | contig 11501 bp, 9 predicted proteins | sample YNPNP_1300MetaT_FD_101540 | JGI IMG/M metagenome (GOLD analysis project Ga0138355, IMG submission 101540) | Anoxygenic and chlorotrophic microbial mat microbial communities from Yellowstone National Park, USA - YNP NP_1300 MetaT (Metagenome... ...
AGACGCAGCAAACATGGTTGACCGCATCCCCAACATTGGGCGTGTTTACAGCCGCCCTTGGCAGCGGGGCTCCACTGCCAATCCGGGCCAGGTTTCGACTGGCGTTACAGTCGGCGTGCGCCCGGAGACCACACTGTCTTATACACCACATGGCGCACTTCGCGCACCCGCAATTCCTCCCGCGACTCAAGTCGCGGGTTTCCTTGCGGAGGGTCTATGAACAGATTGATCGATTCGCACTGCCACCTCGACCGGGTGGACCTCGGGCCCTATGACCAGGACTTTGCCGCTCTGATCCGCGCGTGTTCCGAGTCAGGCATCGCGCGGATGCTCTGTGTCGGGATCGATCTCGATTCCTATCCAGCGATGCGTGATCTGGTCGATCCCTACCCGGAGATCGATGTCGCAGTCGGTGTTCACCCCAATGAGAGCGGCGGGGAGGAGCCGAGCCTCGAGCGTCTGCTCGCGCTCGCCGCTGATCCGCGCGTGGTCGCCATCGGTGAGACTGGGCTTGACTATTATCGGCTCGGAGACGGGGACGCCTCGGTCCAGCAGAGACGCTTTCGCATCCAGATCGCCGCAGCGCGCGCCTGCGGCAAGCCCTTGATCATCCATACCCGCGCGGCGCGCGCCGACACCCTGCGTCTGTTGCGCGAGGAAGGCGCCGCGGCGGTCGGCGGGGTGCTGCATTGTTTCACCGAGGACTGGGAGACGGCACGCGCCGGGTTGGATCTCGGTCTCTATCTCTCGTTCTCCGGGATTCTCACCTTCAAGAAGGCTGAGCCGTTGCGCGAGGTGGCGCGCCGGGTACCCCTCGATCGGTTGCTGATCGAGACTGATGCACCCTATCTGGCCCCGGTGCCGCATCGCGGCAGGCCCAATACACCCCTCTATCTCGGATATGTCGCCGGCTGTCTTGCCGAGCTACGCGGCCTCGAGGTCGAGCGTCTGGCCGAGGTGACGGCGGACAATTATCGGTGTCTGTTTCGCCGGTAAGAGACCCGCTATGCCGTACTCGAGTCTCGCCTATCCGACCTCTGCCGGGGAGCGCGATCTGCGCATCGATCTGTTGCGCGGGCTGATCATGGTCTATCTGATCATCGTGCATCTGGAGCTGCCCTCGGCCCTGAGTCTTCTTGCCTGGGGTCGGCTCGGGTTCATTTCGAGCGCAGAGGGGTTCGTCTTTTTGTCCGGGGTCGTGGTCGGGATGGTCTATCGGCGCCGGATGGAGTCCTATGGGCTGGCAGAGACGAGTCGTCTGCTGTGGCGGCGCGCCTGGCAGCTCTACCGGCTAAATCTATTCGTGATCGCCAGCATCGCGCTGCTCGGCTGGGTGCCGGGTGTCAATGTATTCGAGCTGACGCACTGGACCAACCCAGGGGCGGGCCGGACGTTTCCACTCTACCCAGCCCCGGGGACCGGCTGGTTGGACTATGGGATCCAGATCCTATTGCTTCGGATCGGCCCTCATCAGTTCCAGGTCATTGGTCTGTACGTAGTGCTCCTGGTCTGCGCCCCGCTCGCCCTCTATCTGCTTAGGCGACGTTTGGTCTGGGCCGTGTTGCTCCTGAGCTGGGGCGGCTATGCCCTGAATCATGTCTTCCCGATCAACCTGACCGGCGCGCGCTATGAATATGCCTTTCCGACCCTGACCTGGCAGCTGTTGTTTTTTAACGGGCTCGTGATCGGGTACCACCGCGACCGCACCCTGGAGTTTCTCGCCGGCCCGGCGAGCCGCTGGCTGGTCTATCTAGGCCCTGTCCTGCTGGCTGGTTTTCTGTTTCTCGCTAACAACAACCCTCACCCAGTGTTTTGGCCTTGGGGTCAGTTCGGGTTCATCGAGGCGCGGACCTTCGAAGCGCTGTATCGGACCTGGTTTTTGAAGACCACCTTGGGGTTGGGGCGTGTGCTTAACAATGCAGCGGCATTCATCGTTGCCTACCATCTTCTGAGCCGCTACTGGCGTCCGATCGAGCGCGCGCTCGGCTGGCTATTGATCCCCTTGGGCCAGAACTCGCTCTATGTGTTCACCCTGCACGTCTATGCATTGTTGATCCTGTACAACAGCCCACTGTCTGACCTTGATTCGTTTTGGGTCAACACCCTGCTCCAACTCGGTACGATCGCGATGATCTGGTGGATGATCAAACGGCGTTTTCTGTTTTCGGTCGTGCCACGCTGAGGTCAAGCCACTCAGTCATCCGAAGCCCGGCGCCGGCGCAAGAGATAGATGTCGAGCAGCCAGCCCTTCTCCTCGCGGACGCGCGCCTTGGTCTCCAGCAGCGCATCAAGCACCTCATCGACCGGACCGGAGACCAGGACCTCGTCCGGACAACCGAGATAGCCACCCCAATAGATGTCCATGTCCTGCCCGGTGAAACGCCGAAACGAGGCGTTGTAATCGAGCATGACGATCGCATTGTCGATCGCGGACGGGTCACAATGCTCGACATGACGTCCGGTGGTGATAAGGATGCTTTCGCCCACCCGATTGAGCGGGATTTTGTGCTTGGCAGTCAGCATCTGCACCGAGGTGATGCCCGGGATGACCTCGAACTCGAGTGTGCCCGCAGATGCCGCAGCCAGCTCGGCGATGAGGCTGAGGGTCTGGTCATAGAGTGTGGGATCGCCCCAGAGGAGTAGGGCGCCATTTTGGCCGTCCTGAAGTTCGGTATCGATCAACTGGGCGAAGAGCTGGCGCTTGGTTGCATGCCAGGCGCGGACCGTCTCTTGATATCCCCCCGGCAGGGTACGCCGTTCCGGGCTGGTCGCGGTGACCACCCGGTAGCCGGAGTCGCCAAGATACCGTCTCAGGATGGCATGGCGCCTCTCGAGCAGCTCCTCCTTGCCGCGCCCTTCTTTTTCCAGCATAAAGAAGACATCGACCCGTTTGAGGGTCTCGATGGCCTGGATCGTGAGATACTCCGGGCCGCCTGGGCCCATGCCGATCAGATACAAGTGTTTCATGCGATGGCGATGGGCGCCCGGACGGAATCGTCGGCGGGCGCATTCGTGGGCGCGCGATCAGTGTGCATCGCGTCGGTGTGGGCCAAGTCCAGCATGGCGATTCTGGCGCGTCGTTGGTAACATTATCAACTTGAGCCCTATTCGGTCCCAAGCACTGGTGCGATGGTATCCCAAGGCCCTTCTCGGTCCAGGGTTGCCGGACCCGCCACGACCGACGCATTCTCCATTATCCCTGGCCGAGCCGCCGTCCTCAAATGAGGCGTCTGTGACCGACCCTTCATGAGAAAACCCGGAGCTGACGATGCGAATCCTCTTTATCCACCCCAACTATAGCGCCGGTGCCGCCGACATCGCCGGCAATTGGTCGCCGGCCTGGGTCGCCTATATCGCGGGCTATCTGAAGTCGGGTGGCTATCAAGATTATCGATTCATCGATGGTCTGGTGGACAAGCTCGATGATGACCAGCTGCGCGCGGCCATCCGTGCCGACCGACCCGACATCATCGCGACCACGGCGATGACGCCCATGATCTATGCCGCCCAGCGGGTACTGCAGATCGCCAAGGAAGAGCATCCAAACGCCATCACCGTGCTCGGGGGTATCCACGGTACCTTCATGTACGAGCAGGTCCTCAAGGAGGCGCCCTGGATCGACGCCATCGTGCGCGGCGAGGGCGAGGCCGTCACCTTGAATCTGGTGCGCTGTATCGATGAGGGGCGCTGGCCCGAGGCGCGCGCATCGATCCGTGGCATCGCCTTTCGCGACGACTCGGGCAAGGTGGTCGCCACCGAGGCCGAGCCCTCGATCAAGGACGTCGATTCGATCTGGCCGGACTGGAGCATCCTCGATTGGAAGAAATACATCTACATCCCACTCGGCGTACCGGTCGCGACCCCAAACATGGCGCGCGGCTGCCCCTTTACCTGTAGCTTCTGTTCGCAGTGGAAGTTCTGGCGCGACTATCGGGTGCGCAACCCCAAGCGCATGGTCGATGAGATCGAGGAGCTGGTGAAGGTCCATGGCGTCGGCTTATTATCCTGGCCGACGAGGAACCCCAGATCAACAAGAAGATGTTCGTCGAGTTCTGTCAGGAGCTCATCGATCGCAAGCTCGGCATCCACTGGGGCATCAACACCCGCGTCACCGACGTCATGCGCGACGAGGACCTATTGCCCTTCTATCGCAAGGCCGGTCTGGTCCATGTCTCGCTCGGTACCGAGGCGGCGGCCCAGCTCAATCTCGACCGCTTCGTCAAGGAGACCACGATCGAGCAGAACCGACGCGCGGTGCAGTTGTTGCAGAAAAACGGCATCGTCACCGAGGCTCAGTTCATCGTGGGGCTCGAGAACGAGACCCGCGAGACGCTCGAAGAGACCTATCAGTACGTCATGGACTGGGGCGCCGACATGGCCAACTGGTCGATGTACACCCCTTGGCCGTTCTCGGACATGTTCGCCGAGCTGGGCGATCGGGTCGAGGTATTCGACTATTCCAAATACAACTTCGTCTCGCCGATCATGAAGCCGGACAACATCGACCGCGCCGAGCTACTCGACGGCGTTATGTCCAATTATCGGCGCTTCTATATGAGGCGGATGCTGTTCCAGTACCCCTGGGTACGCGACCCCTTCCGGCGCAAATATCTGATCGGTTGTATCAAGGCCTTCTTGCGGAGTGCCTTCCAGCGCCGTTTCTATCAACTCGGTCAGCAGAACTATTGGGGACCGCTGTTTAAAAAGTTCATCCGCTTCGAATACGACAAGACCAAGGGGCCGATCATGGTGCCCGATCATAACGCCTGGAAGAAGGCCCCGCCTGCCAAGCGTCAGGCTGTAGTCAGCGCCGTGGGCGCCGCGCCCCAGGCCTGCGCCGGCGGCAGCCCCAAGGCCTGTGGCGGTGGAACCGAGCAGATGACCGAGGAACAGATGGCCGCAGTCGCCCGCGCCAGCGCCAAGGCCTGTGGCGGTGGAACCGAGCAGATGACCGAAGAGCAGATGGAAGCGGTCGCCCGCGCCAGTCGTGCGACCGAGACCCAGCGGGCCGAGGTCGCCTGACCCTTAAGCGGCCAGCGATCCTGCCCATCAGGCTACCAAACTGCCACGGCCCGTATTCGTTTGCGCGACGGATGCGGGTCGTGTCGTTTTGAGACCCCCTGCATGACAGATTCAGCCCCTAGCATCCGTCTCGAACTCCCGTCACTCGGCCGCCACGGACCGCGCCGCGCGCGCGCCCTGATGATCCAGGGCACGGCCTCCGACGTCGGCAAGAGCCTGCTCGTCGCCGGACTCTGCCGTGCCTACACCAAGCGCGGTCTGAGTGTGCGCCCGTTCAAGGCCCAGAACATGAGCAACAACGCCGCCGTGACCGCCGACAGCGACCTGCCGCCCGGGCCCGATGGCGAACCGCCGCGCGGCGAGATCGGGCGCGCCCAGGCACTCCAGGCCCGTGCCTGCAGGGTTCCGCCCTCGATCCACATGAACCCGGTGCTCTTAAAGCCCCAGACCAACGTCGGGTCACAGGTGGTGCTGCGCGGGCGCGTGCTCGGCAACTGTCCGGCGCGGGTCTATCACGAGATGCGCCAGGGGCTGATGCCCGCCGTGCTCGATTCCTTCGAGCGTCTGTGCGCCGAGGCCGATCTGGTGCTGGTCGAGGGCGCGGGCAGCGGCGCCGAGATCTATCTGCGGCACTGTGACATCACCAATATGCACTTTGCTGAGCGCGCGGGGGTACCGGTGGTGGTGGTCGGCGACCTAGACAAGGGGGGGACCATGGCCGCCCTGGTCGGCACCTGGCGGCTGCTCGATCAGGCCGACCGCGACCTGGTCGTTGGCTACATCGTCAACAAATTCCGCGGCGATTTTTCGCTGTTCGAGCCGGCCTGTCACACCATCACCGCGATCACCGGCTGGCCCTTTCTGGGTGTGGTGCGTTGGTTTGAGGGCGCCTCGCGTCTGCCTGCCGAGGACTCGCTGGCGCTCGCACGCCCGGCCGCGACCACGGGCGGTACGCTCAATGTGGTCATCCCGCGTCTGTCGCGCGTGGCCAATTTCGACGACATGGACCCATTGTCCGCCGAGCCGGCGGTCAATCTGCGTTGGCTTGAATCCGGGCAAGCGCTCCCGGCCACGACCGACGTCGTCATCCTGCCCGGTTCCAAGGCCACGCGCGCCGATCTAGAGGTGTTGCGGCGCGAGGGCTGGGATATCGACATCCTGGCCCATGTCCGGCGCGGCGGGCGGGTGGTCGGATTGTGCGGTGGATATCAGATGCTCGGGCGTGTGGTGCGCGATCCGCTCGGGCTCGAGGGCGCGCCGGGCGAGACCCCGGGGCTGGGTCTGCTCGATCTCGAGACCGAGATCGGCCCAGACAAGCGTCTGACCGAGATCGCCGGACGTGACCGCCGCAGCGGCTGCCCGATCCGCGGCTACGAGATGCACATGGGGCGCACCACCGGGCCCGGGTTGGAGCGCCCCTGGCTGATGCTGGAAGACAGCTTGGGCAGGGTGCGTCCGGAAGGCGCGATCAGCGCCGACGGGCGGGTCATGGGTGGCTATCTGCACGGGATCTTCGCTGCCGACGCCTTCCGCGCCCACTGGCTCGAACAGGTCGGCGCCCAGGCCGCGCGCCTCGACTTCGAGGCGCGGATCGAGTCTGCGCTCGATGACCTCGCCGATCACATCGAGGGCTGTCTGGATCTGGATGCGTTGTTGGCGCTGGCGCGATGAGGTGATTGTCGTTTGGGGATACAGACCGACGTAGCGCACGCCGCTTAGCCATCTGCCATGAGCGGGCAACCGAACGTTCGAAGCCAAGGCCGCGCCTCATCCCTTGCCATGCTTCAGGGACTGATCCGAGGCGCTTGCACATTCACCACCTAGAGGTCCGAATCGACGCCCATGTTCAAAATCCAGACGCTCAACAATATCTCGGTGGTCGGCCTGGAGCGCCTGCCGCGCGAGCGCTACGAGATCGCCTCCGAGATCGCCAATCCCGATGCCATCCTGGTACGTTCGGCCAACATGCACGACATGGAGATCCCTGCCTCGGTCAAGGCCATCGGGCGCGCCGGCGCGGGCACCAACAATGTGCCCGTGGCCGAGATGACCAGACGCGGCGTGGTCGTCTTCAACGCCCCGGGCGCCAATGCCAACGCGGTCAAGGAGCTGGTGCTCGCCGCGATGCTGATGGCGGCGCGCAACATCGCCCAGGCCTGGCGGTTCGCCTGCGAGCTTCAGGGCGACGATGCCGCCATCCATGAGGCGGTCGAGGCCGGCAAGAAGCGTTTCGTCGGCTTTGAGCTGCCGGGGCGCACCCTTGGGGTCGTGGGTCTGGGGGCGATCGGTGTCCGGGTCGCCAATGCCGCGTGTGCGCTCGGGATGCAGGTCATCGGCTATGACCCGACCATCACCGTGCAGCGCGCCTGGCAGTTGGCGAGCGACGTCAAGCAGGCACTCAGCCTCGACGACCTGCTCGCGCGCTCGGACTTCGTGACCTTCCATGTCCCACTCACCGATCAGACGCGGAACATGATCAACGCCGAGCGGATTCGGGTCCTACCCAAGGGTGCGGTGCTGCTGAACTTCTCGCGTCAGGGTATCCTCGACGACGAGGCGGTGATCGCGGCGCTCGATGCAGGCCACCTCTATGCCTATTGCTGCGATTTCCCGAACAACAGGCTCAAGGGCCATCCGCGGGTCATCGCCCTGCCGCATCTCGGTGCCTCGACCAAGGAGGCCGAGGACAACTGTGCGATCATGGTGGCCGATCAGATCCGTGACTATCTGGAGGACGGCAACATCACCAACTCGGTCAATTTCCCGGACATCATCCTCGCGCGCACCGAGGGTTATCGACTGACCATCGTCAACAGCAATGTGCCCAATATGGTGGGACAGATCTCGACCGATCTGGCGGCCGCCGGTTTGAATATCGTCGATATGCTCAATCGCTCGCGCGGCGACATCGCCGTGACCCTGATCGATGTCGATCAGCCTTGTCCCGAGGCAACGCTTGCCCAGATCCAGGCCATCGATGGCGTGCTTTCGGTGCGCCAGCTCGACGCTTGAGTCGGCGAGGGCGGAAGACGACATGAGCGAGAGCGCCAATCAGGAACACCAGGCGCTGGCGGCGGTGCGCGACCGCATCGACGCCATCGATCTGGAGATCCTGCGGCTGATCAGCGAGCGCGCCCGCTGTGCCCAGCAGGTCGCGCGCATCAAGACCGAGGCGCGGGGTGGATCGGTGCAATTCTATCGCCCCGAGCGCGAGGTCGCCGTCCTGCGCCGGATCAAGGAGGCCAATCCGGGACCACTCGATGGCGAGGAGGTCGCGCGTCTGTTCCGTGAGATCATGTCGGCCTGTCTGGCCCTTGAGCGTCCGCTCAAGGCCGCCTTTTTGGGGCCCGAGGGCACCTTCACCCAGGCGGCGGCGATCAAGCATTTCGGCCATTCGGTGGTGACCCAGGCCATGGCCACCCTCGACGAGATCTTTCGTGAGGTCGAGGCCGGCGCCTGCGACTTTGGGGTGGTGCCGGTCGAGAACTCGACCGAGGGCGTGGTCAGTCACACGCTCGATCTGTTCATGAGCTCACCGCTGATGATCACGGGCGAGGTCTGTCTGCGCGTCCATCAGCACCTGTTGAGCAAGGCGCCGGATCTGGCGAGCATCCGGCGGGTGTATTCGCATCAGCAGTCGTTGGCCCAGTGCCGCGAATGGCTCGACCGCCATCTACCGAGCGCCGAGCGGCTGCCAGTCGGCAGCAATGCCGAGGCGGCGCGTCTGGTGGCCGGGGATCCAGAGGCCGCGGCCGTCGCGGGTCTCCAGGCCGCCGAGATCTACAAACTCGGGGTACTGGCCGAGCGTATCGAGGATGAGCCGAGCAACACCACACGCTTTTTGGTCATCGGCCAGCAGGACGCGCCGCCGAGCGGTCAAGACAAAACCAGCCTGCTGCTCTCGTGCAAGAATCAGGCAGGTGGTCTATATCACCTGCTCGCGCCACTGTCCAAGCACGGCATCAGCATGAGCCGCATCGAGTCCCGCCCCTCGCGTCGCGGCCTCTGGGACTATGTCTTTTTCATCGATATCCTCGGCCATCGCCAGGATCCCGAGGTCGCCGCCGCCCTGCAGATCCTTGAACAGGAGGCCCTGCTGTTCAAGGTGCTGGGCTCCTACCCGGTTGCGGTGCTCTGAAGGCGCACGATCCCAATTGAACGTAATTTTTTGGATATCCGTCATGCATCAAGCCGACAACCCCTTCCAGTCACTGGCAGCCCCCTGGATCGCCGGACTCACGCCCTATGTGCCCGGCAAACCCATCTCAGAGCTGGAACGCGAACTGGGTATCAGCGACTCGATCAAGCTGGCCTCGAACGAAAATCCATTGGGTCCGGGCGTGCGTGCGCGTGCGGCGATCGAGACCGCACTCGCTGAGCTGGGTCGCTATCCAGATGGCGGCGGATTTGCGCTGCGCCGCGCCCTGGCCGAGCATCATGGGCTCTCGCCCGCCGCCGTGACGATCGGCAACGGATCCAACGATGTGCTGGATCTGATCGCGCGTGTCTTCCTGCAACCCGGCGCCGAGTCCGTGTTTTCTGAGTATGCCTTCGCCGTCTATTCGATCGCGACCCAGTCGGTCGGGGCCAAGGCGCGTGTGGCGCGGGCCCGCGACTATGGCCATGACCTGGAGGCCATGGCGCGGCTGGTCACCGACCGGACGCGGGTGGTCTGGATCGCCAACCCCAACAATCCGACCGGGACCTGGCTGGCCGCCGCGCCGCTCAAGTCCTTCATCGGTGCACTGCCCAAGACCTGCCTCGTCGTGGTCGACGAGGCCTATACCGAGTATGTTTCCGAGCCGGATTTCCCGGACGCGACCCACTGGATCGAGACCTTCCCCAACCTGATCGTTACCCGCACCTTCTCCAAGGCCTATGGTCTGGCGGCGCTGCGCGTGGGCTATGCGCTCAGCGATCCGCGGATCGCCGAGCTGCTCAATCGGGTGCGCCAGCCGTTCAACGTCAATGCCCTGGCCCAGGCCGCCGCGATCGCGGCGATCAACGACCCTGAGCACATACGCGCCTCGGTCGAACTCAACCGTGCCGGGATGAAGCAACTGACCACGGCCTTTGAGCGGCTCGGGCTCGCCTACATCCCATCGGTGGGCAACTTCGTCACTGTCGACTGTGGACGCCCGGCTACGCCCATCAACGAGGCCCTGCTCAAGCGGGGTGTCATCGTGCGCCCGCTTGGCAACTACGGGATGCCAAACCATCTGCGCATCAGCATCGGGCTGGAGTCGGAGAACGCGCGCTTCATCGCCGCCTTCGAGGACGTGCTGGCGTCATGATCGAGCGGCTTGCGATCATCGGAGTCGGATTGATCGGCGGTTCCTTGGCGCGCGCGCTGCGGGCCGCCGGCGCCGTTAGTGAGATCATCGGCTGCGGGCGCTCGCTTGCCAATCTTGAGCGCGCGCTCGAACTGGGCGTGGTCGACCGTATCACCCAGAACCCGGCCGAAGCGGTGCACGAGGCGGACATGGTGTTCCTGGCGGTGCCGCTTGGGGCCATGCGCGGGGTGCTGGCGGCCATCCGCGACCAGGTGCGCCCTGAGGCCATCATCACCGATGGAGGCAGCGTCAAGTGCAGTGTGGTCGAGGACGCGCGTGCGGTCTTTGGCGCCGTGCCACCGCGTCTGGTACCCGGGCATCCGATCGCCGGCACCGAACACAGTGGGGTGGAGGCCTCGTTTGCCGAGCTTTACCGGCAACGGCGTGTGATCCTGACGCCTTTGCCTGAGACCGACCCTGAGGCCGTGGTCCAGGTAACCGCCATGTGGGAGGCATGCGGGGCTGAGGTCGCGACGATGTCGGTTGCCCATCACGACGAGGTGTTGGCCGCGACCAGTCATCTGCCGCACATGCTCGCCTTCGGACTGGTCGATTCACTGGCGCGGATGCACGAAAACGACGAGATCTTTCGCTATGCCGCCGGTGGCTTCCGTGACTTCACCCGCATCGCCTCCAGCAATCCGGTCATGTGGCGCGACATCTGTCTGGCCAACCGCGAGGCACTGAGCGCGATGCTGGCCCGGTTCAGCGTCGAGATGACCGATCTGGCCGAGAGCATCCGCCGCGCCGACGGCGAACATCTGTTCGAAATCTTCGCCCGCGCCAAGGCGGCGCGCGATCGCTATGTCGATCAGGCACACCCGGCGAACCTACGAATAAAACCGTCCGCCGACCCCAGAACCCTGGTCCCGGACAGACGCGCTCTCCCCGTCGTCGGCTTCGTCGCGCCCAGCGGCAGCGGCAAGACGACGCTGTTGCGACGTCTTACCGCGGCACTTCAGTCGCGCGGGCTGCGCGTCGGCTATCTCAAGCACGCCCACCACAGCTTCGATCTGGATCGTCCCGGCAAGGACAGCTACGAGATCCGCGCCGCCGGGGCCGACCAGACCCTGCTCGCCTCACGCGAGCGCTGGGCCTTGCAGATGGAGAACGACCGCACGGGTGAGGACCCGGATCTAGAGGCAA
>Ga0138355_1013778_pt1 | contig 11352 bp, 6 predicted proteins | sample YNPNP_1300MetaT_FD_101540 | JGI IMG/M metagenome (GOLD analysis project Ga0138355, IMG submission 101540) | Anoxygenic and chlorotrophic microbial mat microbial communities from Yellowstone National Park, USA - YNP NP_1300 MetaT (Metagenome... ...
TGGAAAACAATTCTTCAGGCAGTACTAGAGGATGGAAATTTGCTGTATGGGTCGAAGGAGGTATCATACTTATTCTAGCCTTGCTGTTGTTTTTTCAAAAACAGAGAACTCAAACCATTGTGGTTGAAAAGCAAACAACTGTTCAACAAAATGCAGCATTAAAAACTGAACTTGATTCTTTGCTAGCGGAACATGAACGAATCAAGCAACAATACAGCGAAGTTTCGAGTATGTTAACTGAAAAGGATAGTATTATCATGTCCCAAGCCAAAGAAATTGAAAAACTCATTAATTCTCAAGCTGATTACTATCGTATCAAGAAAAAATTAGATGCTTTGCGAAAAATCACACAAAATTATGTGCATCAAATAGACAGTTTATACAAAGCCAATTTAGCATTGCAAGAAGAAAATAAATCATTAAAAGGTAAAGTAGAAGAATATTCTGTAAAAACAGATTCTTTAAAAAAAGCCAAAGAAGAACTTACCAACAAAATCACCTCTGCATCTTATCTTACAGCATACAATATTACAGCTACGCCTTACAATGTAAAAGGTTCCTCTAAAATGGTAAAGACAACCAAGGCTCGAAAGGTAGACATGATTCGCATTTGCTTTACACTTGGGGAAAATCCGTTAGTCGAACCAGGAAATCTAGATATCTACATTCGCGTAGCTCGCCCTGATAACCTCATCTTGACGCAAGGCAGTTATTCCTTCATCTATCAAGGCAAACGTATTCAGTATTCTGCAAAAACGACTGTGAAGTATCAACAAAAAGCTGAAAATGTTTGCGTCGATTTTCTTCGCGAAAATCTAGACCTTCCTCCAGGGAAATATCATATAGGAGTATTTACTTCAGATAGAGAGCTAGGTGAAATTGCGTTAAATTTAAATTGAAAGCATCATTATTAAAATGATCTAAATTTGACAAAAAATTATGGAAAATTTTCTCGACTTTCTTATAAGTCTTGTGATTTTGGCTATAATTTATTTTTTTATAGTGGGGGGTTCATCCAGAAAACAAAAAACAACAACCACGAACACAACAACCAAAGATATACCTTTAACTGACGATGCACAAAAAGAAAAGATGAACGAAGAGGGAATGAGTAATAATATTCCTCTTTCTGTGGAGGTAGAAGATCGCGAGATAGATTCCTTAAATGATGTCATTGATAAAGTGGATGAAGAACAAAATACATTGAAAGATGTTATTGATGTGGTCCCTCCACCAGCTGATGTAAATGATGTTTCTGCTCCTTCTCTTGCTTTTACAAGTAAAACTGAAGGGGTGGATTATTCTGGAGTACAAGAGTCTATTCATCCTTTAATGCAAGATTTTGACTTAAGAAAAGCAATTCTTTATTCGGAGATTGTTGAAAAAAAATATTTTTAAAATGTCTTGTGATTTTCATTTTATTTTTATTTTTACGCTCCGAAATTTTAATAGGAATTAAATCTATAAGCCTATGATAAGAAAACTTTACAAGTTTGTAGTGTTAATGTTAGCTGTATCAGGTATAGCCTGGGCACAGTCTTCTGGTGCTATTCAGGGAAAAGTTCTTGAAAAAGGAACTAATAAACCCCTTGATTATGCTAATGTTCGTGTGTTCGATAAGACAGGTAAAGTCGTGGGTGGAGCTTATACCGACGAAAAAGGGGTATATGTAATACGTGGCTTGGAAGCTGGAAGGTATGATGTCGTAGCTTCATACGCGGGCTATGGACAACAAAAGATTGAAAATGTTGAAGTGGGAACGAAAATCACTTTTGTTGACTTTTATTTAACTCCGGGACAAACCTTAAAGGAAGTTGTTGTAGAGTACCAGAGGGAGTTAGTGCAAAAAGACAATACTTCTCAGGGGTCAGTTAAAACAAAGGAAACCATTGAAAAGATGCCAGGACGTAGTGCAACGGCAGTTGCAGCTACCGCAGCAGGTGTTGTTTCTGTGGATGGAGGGATAGCATCCATTCGTGGTGCTCGTTCCGATGCAACGGACATGTATATCGATGGTGTTAAGGTGGTTGGTTCATCAGCTCTTCCTAAAGCTGCACTTGAACAAGTTGAAGTTATTACAGGGGGGCTTTCTCCAGAATATGGTGATGCAACAGGTGGTATTATCAATGTGACTACACGTAGTGCAACACGTGACTTTGGCTTGGGGGTTGAATTTGTTACTTCATCTTTTCTTGATCCATACAATTATAACATCCTTGGCTTTTCTATGCATGGTCCTCTCATTTCTTCTTATCCAAAAGATACTACTACAGGTAAGAAAATAAAAGATCCTGCTAAAAAATTCCCAATTTTAAGTTATTTCCTTGCTGGTGAGCTTTCTTACATTAAAGATCCTAATCCTTTTGCCAAGGGGCTCTGGGTGGCTAAAGATGATTATTTGAAATACATTGAAAACAATCCTTTGCGTCCAACAGGAACAGGATTTGGAGCTTTTTTGAATGCAGAGTTCGTAACCAAGGATAATTTAACGCATATAAAATCTAAAATAAATTCGCCAAGTAGAGGAATTAACCTTTCAGGTAAACTAGATGTTCGTACAACAGAAAACATACGTTTAACTTTCGGTGGTTCTATCGATTACAGCAACGATATAGCTTATGTTCATTCATATTCCTTATTTAATTATAAAGAAAATCCTCAAGTGATTAACAATACGTGGCGCGTTTTTGGACGCTTTACGCATAAGCTCTTGCAAGAAGATAAAAATGCTGACAAATCCAAAAAAGAAGAAGCATCAAAGCGTTTGATAAAAAATGTTTTTTATTCTATCCAGCTGGACTACTCAAAAATAAACAGTGTGGTTCAAAATCCAGACTTCAAAGATGATTTATTTAAATATGGTTATTGGGGGAAATTTAAGACTTATAAGACTAAATCTTATGAATTGGGAAATTACTCCTATAAGGGTCAGGATTATTATAATGTATACTTATTAAATAACTACTATGATACGTTGGTAACTTTTGAACCTTCTGATTTGCATCCAGTTACTGCAAAATACACTGAACAATATTATTCGTTATATCCTTTACACAGTGGTTTGTATAGCAACTATACATTGTTGCAAAATGGACACGCTTTGTTAAATGGTCAGGAACCTTATTCTGTTTATGGGCTGTGGGCTGCTCCAGGCACTGTTTATAATCAATATTCGAAAAGCGATGCAAGCCAAATAGGTGTAAACGTTAAATTGTCTGCAGATGTTAAGTATCATTCTATTCAATTTGGTTTCCAATATGAACAAAGAAAAGAAGCTTATATAAGTTATTCACCTGTTGCTCTTTGGATTCGTGCAAGAGAATTAGCAAACAAGCATATTGAACAGCTTGATTCTATACCTATATTTAAATATAATGCTGATGGTGTTTTCCTCGATACGATTGAATTTGACCGACTCTATGATGCTAAATCTCAATCATTTTTTGATATAAACATGCGTAAAGCTTTGGGTTTACCTGTAAATAGTACTGAGTGGCTTGATGTTGATAATTACGATCCTTCTTTTTATAAAATCAATTGGTTTTCTGCGGATGAGTTGTTAAATGAAGGAAATTATTATGTATATTACTATGGATTTGATCATACAGGGAAAAAACTTAAAACCAAACCAAGTTTTGATGATTTCTTTAATAAAACGGATGAATATGGCAATTATACCCGCTTGATACCTGCTTTCGAGCCAATATACATGGCTACCTATGTGCAAGATAAGTTTTCTTTTGAAGACTTAATTTTTAACATTGGTGTGCGTGTCGACCGTTTTGATGCCAATCAAAAAGTGTTGAAAGATAAATATTTATTCTATGAAGCACGGACAGTAAAAGAAGTAACTAATTTAGGTCCTCATCCTTCGAATATGGGTCCGGATTATGTGGTTTACGTTGACAATGTTGCCAATCCAACGCAGATTTTAGGTTATCGGAATGGAGATAAGTGGTATAATGCTCAAGGAATTGAAATTCAAGACCCATCGCTTATAAAAACTTCATCAGGGATTGCTCCTTACCTTGTTGATCCTACTCAAACTAAACCTAATTCAAAAGCATTTAAGGACTATGATCCTCAATATGTCATTATGCCTCGTATTGCTTTTTCATTCCCCATTTCTGATCAGGCTGTTTTCTTTGCTCACTACGATGTTCTTTCAAAACGCCCCACATCAGGTTTAAGAATGAGTCCTTTGGATTACTATTTTATCCAGGCTAACGCACAAGATTTCATAAGTAATCCATCTTTAAAACCCGAAAAAACTATTGATTATGAATTGGGATTCCAACAAGCTTTGAATAAAACTTCAGCTTTGAAGATGTCGGCATACTATCGTGAAATGCGAGATATGGTACAGGCTTATCGTTACTATGGAGCATATCCTATAGATTACTATTCATTTAATAACATCGACTTTGGAACAGTTAAGGGTTTGTCTATCACATATCTTTTTACAAAACGAAGGAATATTACCATGGAAGCAAGTTATACTTTGCAGTTTGCTGATGGTACGGGATCTTCAGCTACGTCAGCAGTAAATCTTGTTCGAACGGGACAACCCAATTTACGTATTCTTAACCCATTAGATTTTGACCGTAGACATTCATTTTCTTTAACCTTTGATTTACGATATCCATCAGACAATTATAATGGACCTGTTATTAAACGTAATTTAGGTGGAGATAAAGTTAAAGAATATAGAATTTTGCAAAACACTGGGCTTAGCGTAACCTTAACAGGTGGATCAGGAACGCCTTACAGCAAATCTAGCAATGTTATCTCAGACATTCTCGGTGGTGGTAACCCTCAACTTCAAGGGATGATCAATGGTAGTAGATTACCATGGTCATTTAGAATTGATGCACGCCTTGATAGAGATATCGTCTTAAGAACTAAGACTGAGGGCGAAAAGAAAAGAAAAGAAATAAAAATGAATGTATATCTCGAAGTCCTCAACGTGTTAAATGCTAAAAATATCATTGCCGTATATCGTTCTACGGGTAATCCTGACGATGATGGTTATTTATCTGCCCCTGAATATCAGGCTGGTATTGATGCTCAGAATGACCCTGAAGCATTTCGTCTCTTATATTCCTTACGTGTAGATGATCCTTATCATTATAGTTTACCAAGAAGAACGCGTTTAGGTATTATTTTGAATCTTGATTAATTCGAAAAACAAGTTGACCATGAGAAATATAAGCATTGTACTGATTTTAGTCTTTGGGTTAGTGGGACAATTGTATTCAAGGGAAGTTCCCATGCCCGGAAAGAAAAAACAGGAATCTGAATTTCCTTTGAAAGGTGTTGCTGCAGGTTGTTTGCCCGCTGCATCGTACACGGAACTTAATGTGAACAATGTAAGAGCTCGAATCAACAGTGGAGGGGATATGTGGTGGGATTTGGCAGATGTAGCTCAATATGAAATTCCTAAAGGTTCTAAAAAAACTTCCATGTTTGCAGGAGCTCTTTGGATCGGTGGGGAGGATGTAAACGGACAGTTAAAATTGGCTGCTCAGAGATATAGACAAGTTGGATATGACTTTTTTACTGGTCCTTTAACGATTGATGGTACCGCTTCTATTACTCCTGATGAATGTATCAAGTGGGATAAATTATTCATTATTTATCGGAAAGATGTTGACCAATTTTTAGCTTGGAGACAAAATCCTTCTCTTTATCCAGATTATAAAGTTCCATCTTATTTCTACAATTATCCTGCTCATGGTGATCCAGCTAAAGGACAATCTTTCTATTTAGCTCCTTTTTATGATGCAAATGGTGATGGGGTTTATAATCCTGATGATGGCGATTATCCTTATTATGACATTAATAATTCTCTTTGTCATAAAAATATACCAACGCTTGAAACAGTAGCAGGACAAGTAAAAGGTGGTATTCTAGCAGACCAAGTTTTGAAGGGTGATATGACCATTTGGTGGGTATTTAATGATAAAGGTAACGTTCATACCGAAACGAAAGGTCAATCCATTGGTCTAGAAATTCGTGCTCAAGCTTTTGGGTTTTCTACCAACGATGAAATCAATAACATGACTTTTTATTCCTTTGAAATCATTAATAGATCTACATATACTCTTTACAATACATATATGTCACTATGGACGGACCCTGATTTGGGTTATTCGCATGATGATTATGTTGGTTGTGATGTACTAAGAGGTTTAGGTTATTGCTATAATGGTGATAACTTCGATGAAGACGGAAATGGTGCGTTCGGTTATGGAAGCCAACCACCAGCTGTTGGTGTTGACTTTTTCCAAGGGCCTTACATGGATCCTGATGGAATGGATAACCCTGCATTTAGAAAATATGTTGACTCAACAGGAGCTGTTGTTGTTGAAAACTGTAATGAAGCAATCAATGGTGTAAACTTTGGCAATGGCATTGTTGATGATGAACGTTTCGGTATGAGACGTTTTGTTTATCACAATAATTCAGGTACCGTTCCTTGGTATATGACAGACCCTGATATTGCTCCTGAATATTATAACTTCTTGCGTGGTATATGGAAAGATGGTACGAAGATGCTGTATGGAGGGAATGCTCATACCAGTTCAGGGGCTTATGGTCCTGCATGTGATTTCATGTTTCCTGATGAAACGGATCCATGCGATTGGGGTACTGGAGGCGTTCCTCCAAACGGTCCACGTAAATGGACAGAACAAACTGCTGGCAATCAGCCATATGATAGACGTTTTATGCAATCAGCAGGTCCATTCACCCTGAAACCTGGGGCATTGAATTACATCACTGTTGGTATTCCATGGGCAAGAGCTTTGAGTGGAGGACCTTTTGCCTCTGTAGAGTTGTTACGAAAAGTGGACGATAAGTGTCAACGTTTGTTTGATAACTGCTTTAAGGTTATAGATGGTCCTGATGCTCCTGATGTTACTATTCAAGAGCTTGACAGAGAAATTATTCTTATGCTTACCAATACTCAAAAAACTGAATCTTACAAAGAAGGGGATCCATCCATCGTTTCACCTGCAGGAATGCATTATGATAGCATTTACAGGTTTGAAGGTTATCAAATTTTCCAGGTTCTTGATCCTTCTGTTTCAGCAGCTGATGTACATAACACTGAAAAAGTACGTTTAGTAGCTCAATGTGACATTAAAAATGGAGTAAGCCGCCTGATTAATTATTATTACTCTGAAGATTTAAATGCAGTTGTGCCAGTTGAAGAAGTTAATGGTAGTGATAAAGGTATTGTTCATAGCTTTAGAATTTTGGAAGACCAATTTGCATCAAAAGATAAACGATTAGTCAACTTTAAGAAATACTATTTTATGGTAATTGCTTATGCTTACAATGAATATGAAAAATACTCACAAGATCCTGCTTTTCAAATTCCAGGCATAGCTTCGCTTAATGGACAACAAAAACCATATCTTTCTGGTCGTAAGAATATTCGAGTTTATACTGCTATTCCTCATGATCCGCGTCCTGAAAGCTATGGAACAGAAGTAAATGCCTCCTACGGTGATTCCCCGGAAATTACTAGATTGGAAGGAAAAGGAAATGGCGGGTTAGATCTCGAAATGACCGAAGAAAGCAGATTAGAAGTTTTACAAAATGGTGTTTGTGTGACCCCAACTTATGAAGCTGGGAAAGGCCCCATTAATGTAAAAATTGTTGATCCATTGAACGTGGTAGGTGCAAATTATGTTGTTCGTTTTGATACTAATGAAAAAATTGATACTTGCCACTGGTATTTAGATATGTTTAATGATCAGGGTGTATTGCTTGCTACATATAGATCAGATCAGGGCATTAGTACACCATTTGAACAATTATTCCCTAATCTTGGTATTTCTATAACCATTGCTCAAACTACTGTACCTGGTGATCAAAAGCATGAAACAAATGGTTTTATAACTGCTGACATTGTTTACTCGGATCCTAATGATAGATGGTTGAGCGGATTACCTGATGTAGATGGTAATTCTCCTTTCAACTGGATAAGATCAGGTACCCTTACAAATACCAATGATCCTACATACAACGATTATGTTGAAAACAGTCAGTTTATAGATCCAGGGCAATATTATGAAAAAATTCTCAATGGCACCTGGGCACCTTATAGGTTAACTTCTCACGAAAAGTATAATCCGGGGATTCCATCTTTCAAAAACACACTAACCTTGAATAAGATGAGCAATCTCTATAGTGTTGATATTGTTTTCACTCCTGATAAGTCTAAATGGTCTCGTTGTCCTGTGATTGAAACTTGTGATGACCCAACATTGTCAGAAGATAATGCAGCCAAAGGCGGAATTAGGAAACATCCTTCTGTAGACAAAGATGGTAGAACAGGAACAGCTGAAGCTACTTACGATGGTTATGCAACGGGGATGGGATGGTTCCCTGGTTATGCTATAAATGTTGAAACTGGCGAACGTCTGAATGTGATGTTTGGAGAAAATAGTTGGTATGCAGGTGACAATGGTCGCGACATGATTCTTAATCCTACCACCACAGTTGAAGCTTTAAATCAATATATCTTTGGTGGTATGCATTACGTCTATATCTTTGGTCATAATGGCAACACATCCAATAATGTACCCGCATATGATGGTGGAAAATTTATTTATGAGAAGTTATCGGCAGGAGGTAATACGAATATTCGTAATGTATTTAAAGATGCTATGTGGGTAGGTATTCCAATGCCAGCTTTTAATTCAAAATGGTTAAATAGCGAAGTCAGAGTTCGAATAAGAGTTATTCGTCCTTATCAACAGAATTATGCTGTAGATGGCATTGCTAATCCAAAGAACAAAAATTATCCCATGTACAGTTTCTCAACATATAGGTATGCTCCTGTGAAAAATTCTGTAGAAACAGCTAAAAGTGTGCTGGATAAAATCAATGTTGTACCTAATCCCTATTATGCTCGTAGCGATTATGAAATCAATCAGGTTGACAATAGAGTTAAGATCATTAACTTGCCAACCAAATGTACTGTTAGCATTTACACAGTGAATGGTATACTAATAAGGCAATTTACGAAAGATGATCCTGACATCACTTATATTGACTGGGATTTGAAGAATGAGGCAGGCATCCCAATTTCTGGCGGACTTTACTTAATCCATGTTCAAGCTCCTGGTGTTGGGGAAAGAACGATTAAATGGTTTGGTTCATTAAGACCTTTGGATTTGAATAATTTCTAAAACAAGTAACCATGAAAAAGATAGCAGGAATAATAATTGTTGCAATTGCTTTAATATTCAGCAGCAATTTATTTGCAGGTAACGAAGATAGAGCCGGTGAAGCTGGAGCTGGAGAACTTTTGATTCTCCCTTATCCTCGTGTAAATGCTTTTGGATTATCTAATACGGCGGTAATTCGCGGTGTTGAAGCTATGCATTTAAATGTGGCTGGAATTGCTTTTACTAAATCTACGGAACTAATGTTTGCAAACACTACTTGGTTAAAGGGCAGTGGGATTCAAATTAATGCCTTTGGATTTACGCAAGCTCTTAACCAATTTAATTTTTTAGGTTTATCCGTGATGTCTATGTCTTTTGGTGATATTCCAATAACACGTGTAGATGTACCTGAAGGTGGCATCGGCAATTTTAGACCATCTTTCTTAAATGTCGGGCTTGCATATGCGCACTCCTTTAACAATACGATTTTTGGTGGCGTGTTGGTTCGAGTTATAAATGAAGCCATTGCTGATAATAGTGCTCAAGGGATTGCTCTCGATGCTGGTTTAAATTATGTGACCGGCGAAAAGGAAAACATACATTTTGGAATTTCATTAAGAAACATTGGCACTCCCATGCGATTTAAAGGTGATGGTCTAACAGGTCGAGGAAATTTTCAAGGTTCGGATGTGAGCTTAACTATTGAGAACCGAAGTGTTGCTTTTCAATTACCTGTTATTATGAATATAGGAGCTGGATACGATTTCTTCATAGGTACGGATACACTTACAGTTACTGCTAATTTCCTCTCAAATGCTTTCGGAAAAGACGGTTTCTCTGCTGGTTTTGAGTATAAGTTCCGCAATCTTTTTTTAGTTCATGGTGGTTATACCTATGAAAAAGGAATGTGGAGCAATAATCGTACAACTGTTTATACGGGTCCAACAGCTGGTTTAACTATACGTGTTCCACTGAATAAGAAAAAACAATCTTATATTGACTTAGATTATGCTTTTAGAGCTACAAGTCCATTTGAAGGAACGCATATTTTTGGAATTAAAATGGATCTTGGCTATTCAACACCAAAGAATGTAAAAAAATAATTATTTTTTAAATAGTGATGTTTAACTGTGTGCCTTTCGGGGCACACAAAATTTTTTTAAATTATGGCAAAGCAGACATTGATTACGAAAGAGGGGTATGAAAAATTAAAAGCAGAATTAGAATATTTAATGATGGTCGAGCGCCCCAAAATTTCTCAACAAATAGCTGAAGCCAGGGAAAAAGGCGATCTTTCTGAAAATGCTGAATATGATGCTGCTCGAGAAGCTCAAGCCATGCTTGAACTTAAAATTAACAAACTTAAAGAGCTTATTGGCAATTGTAAAATTATTGATGAGTCAAAGCTTGAAAATGATAAGGTAAGAATTCTTTCTAAGGTAACTCTACTGAATTTGAAAACAAAAGCTAAAGTCACATATACATTAGTGCCTGATAATGAGGCTGATTTGAAAAACAACAAGTTATCTATTAATAGTCCTCTTGCACAGGCTATTCTTGGCAAAAAGAAAGGGGAAACCGTCGAAGTTAAAGTTCCAGCAGGATTAATGAAATTTAAAATTGAAAACATAGAATAGTATGGGTAGTGTTTTTTCCAAGATTATTCAAAGAGAATTGCCTGCTTATATTGTGTATGAAGATGAAAAATGTATAGCCTTTTTGGACATTAATCCTTTGGCAAAGGGTCATACGCTTGTGGTGCCAAAGCTTGAAATTGATTATGTTTTCGATGTTCCGGAGGATATTTATTCTCACTTATGGACCGTTGCCAAGCAAATTGCTCAAGCTCTTGATAAGTGTGGCTGGGGTGGGAGAGTAGGTGTTGCTGTTTTAGGCTTGGAAGTCCCTCATGCTCATATCCATCTTGTGCCCATTAAATCCTTGCATGATTTAGAATTTTCACGGCCAAAATTGAAGTTAACTTCTGAAGAGTTTAAGGAAATACAGAAAAAAATTATTGCTGCATTGGAAGAAGAAAAATAATTCTATTACAAGATTCTGTCTTCCCGAGTTTGACACTTGTTTGAGGGTTGACCCGCTCTTTCCCGCGTCAATTCTGATGTCCTATATCAATTTTCCGAAAAGTGTAGTGAACAAATATGTTAAAAAA
>Ga0138355_1021095_pt1 | contig 11234 bp, 9 predicted proteins | sample YNPNP_1300MetaT_FD_101540 | JGI IMG/M metagenome (GOLD analysis project Ga0138355, IMG submission 101540) | Anoxygenic and chlorotrophic microbial mat microbial communities from Yellowstone National Park, USA - YNP NP_1300 MetaT (Metagenome... ...
AACCTGGCCCGGATTGGCAGCGGAGCCCCGCTGCCAAGGGCGGCTGTAAACACGCCCAATGTTGGGGATGCGGTCAACCATGTTTGCTGCGTCTCACAATAAAGCCTTCGACTTCAGTCGAGGTTGTTTACCCGGCCCAAATCCCTTCCTTGGTCTTTTGGGGCAACGCCTAAGGCCGGTCCAGACCCGACCCTGGCTTAAGCGGTTTAATGGCCGCACCGGGGTATCCAGGCCCCGAGTGAACCCGGCCTGTTGAAGGGCCGGGTCAATAGAGGTGAAAACCCTGTATAGTCCGAGGACGCCGGGCACTCAGTGCGAGAACACCATGAGATAGCGCTGTGGAATCACAAGTTCACTGGATTCGAGTTTGAAACCATAGGCCTGCAACTGTGAGGCAATCAGTTCCTGGCGGATATAGGGGCCATGATAGGGCAATAGACCGGCCTGAACCGGCCCATTGTCTACGACCACCAAACGCCCATCGGGTTTCAGTGCCTTGTGGATGCTGGCGATCATGCCCTCACGCTCGGCCTGGGAAGAGACACCATAGAGGATGTGATAGAGCGAGCACATGAAGACCAGGTCGGCGGTGCCGGGCTCCGGGATCTCAAAGCCATCGACGGAAGAAACCGCGCCCTTAAGCTGCTTCAGCCCCCATTTGTTCGCCAAACCGTTAAGATAATCGATGTGTGACTCCTTGGTATCAAAGGCCAACACCTGGCCGGTCGGTCCAACACGCTCGGCGAACTTGAAGCTATAGAAACCCGGACCACTTCCGATGTCGACCACACGGTCACCGGCCTTGAGCGGCAGGCGCTCCATGATCTTCGGCGACTGTTCCCAGGTATCTCGGCGCGGGTTGTTGAAGAGGATGAAGTCCTCGAGCGCCTGACGGCGGATGATCCCGATCTCGCGCGCCTTTTCGTCGGTGGCGTCTTCGGTTGGAATCGCGGTCGTCTTCAGGTCCAGCTTGTATTTTCGAGCGACATAGAGCTTGAGATCGGCGTAGTCGTCCCGTGCCAGATAGGCGATGAACTCGGCTGCGAGCGGATCCCGGGTCAGTTCGCGTCGCTCGTCCTCGGTCGCAACCAGATACTGGGCGATCCATTGCAGCGCCGTGTATTCACCGCCGAAGTTTTCCTTTGGGATGAGGGTGTCGTAGATCCGGATCGCCTGGCGCGCCGCGTCCCTATCTTTCTCAGAGAGGGCCTTGAGCATCAGCCGTCCGGCGGCGATCCCGGACGGCGTGATGTCGAAGGAATCGAGACTTCCGATGTGGATCACCGAATTCGCATCCGTCACCCGAATCACATCCTGCCCAGGCATCCGGTCATAGACAGGCGGTTTGGGCGGCTGGGACATGCTCTTGCGCAGCACCAGAATGTAGCGATAGGGCGACAGATCCTCATTTAAGACCAGTTCGAAGCCATAGTGATAGAGCTGGGCCTGGACGAACTCGCGATCGACATAGGCATTGTGCAGCGAGCGGCCTTCGTCGTCGCGGTTGTCGAGCACGACCAGATAGCCGCCCGGGCGCAATGTCCGGTGCAGGGTCTCCATGAAGGCGTCGCGTTCGCTTGGCTGGCTCCAGGCATAGAGCACATGATAGAGCGAGGCGATGAAGACGAGATCGGTCGGCTCACGTACCACGATGTCGTTGGGCTTGGAGAGTACGGGTCGCACACCGGCGATGCCATAGCGATCGACGAAGGTCTTGAGCTGCTCGACATAGGTCTCCTCGGTATCAGCGGCATAGACGATCGCCTCCGGTCCCAGGGCCTCGGCGATCCGGGACGAGAAATAGCCGAAACCCGCGCCCAGGTCGATCACTCGCCTCACCTCGGGCTTGAGGCCGGCGAGGATCTCGACCACCCGTTCGGTCGCATCCCAGTGTGAGCGCATCGGGTTGTTGAACAAGAGCAGGTCTTCGAGAAAGGTGAGGCGATCCAGATGCGTCTCGGGGTCGCTCGGGGTGTAGTCGGCCACGCGATACTTGCGCTGGAGATATTCCTTGAGAGGCTTGGCCTCCTCACGGAGGAAGAAATCGAAATACGCCTGCTCCAGCTTGGACTCGGGACGGGCGGCCTCCAGACCGAGTTCGTTGGCTCGCAACCAGGCCCGCGCCAGCCAGATCAGGGCCGAGCTGTTCCCACCCAGAACCTCCTCGGATTGATGCGCCTTCAGATGTTCGATCGCTTGGTTGACTTGGGTCGGATCCTTGGTCATGAGTCCATCGAACAACCGCTGGGCAGAGACGCGGGCGGTCTCGGTGACCGGATTGGGGATGGCACCGACGCGCACCATAGAACGCTTGCCCGGCAGCGGTACCTCGAGGGTTGGTTCGGCAGCCAGCTGAGAATGAGCCACCAGCGTGATCATTAGCAATGACACCAGCACCAAAGACCGCATGACACATGACCCTCGCGGTGGAAAGGTTGACCAAGACAGGCCCCTCAGCGCCCCAGATCGCCCCGGGCGCCTTGGAAGTAATAACTGAGCTTGTCCGAAAGATTGAGATATTCGATCTGCTTTTCGGTCAGCTCGGAGCGATGCAGGCTCTCGCGAATTCCGATCCCCTCCTCGGTCAGATCCAACACCAGGGCCTCCTCGGCAGGGATCTCTTCGGAATAGACCAGCACATTGGGCTTGAGCAGGTCGTCAGCATTGATCGAGATGACCACGGCGATACGCGCGTCGTTCAGTCGCACCACGGTCCCAGGCGGATAGACGCCCAGGTTGGTGATGAAGGTCGTCAAGACCTTGGGATCGTAGCACTGACGTTCCTTGGAATACATGCGCGAGACGGCCTGATGCGGCGAGAGCGCACGTTCGCCGCCAAAGCCATTGCAGAGATTGTCGTAGCGGTTGACCACGGTCAGGATGCGCGTGAGCAGGCCGATGTCGTTGGCCCGCAGTCCTCCGGGATAACCGCTACCGTCCAGATGCTCATGATGTTTGGCGATGATCTCGATGACACCGACTGGAAGCGTGCCGATCTGGCGCGCGATCTCGGCACCATAGCGCGGATGCTGTTCATAGAAACGCCGCTCGGGTTCGGTGAGCGGGCCTTTTTTCATGAGGATCTGGGTCGGAATCTTTAAGTGACCCAGGTCATGAAAGAGTGCGCCCTGGCCGAGTAGGCGCAGCTGCACCTCGTCGAGCCCCAGCTTGCGTCCAAGCACCAGGGCCAGGGCCGAGACATTAATGGCATGGTGGTAGCTGTTCTCGTCCTGGTGCTTGAGATTGACCAGTTGCACAGTCGTCTCGGCATCCTCGATCAGTTCACCCACCATCCCATCGACCAGTTCATGGGCCTCCTCGGCGGCCTGGGCCGGCGCGGAACGCAGATGTGACATCAGCTTACGCGCCAGACTCACCTTCTGCATATAGCACTTGGCGCACTGATTCAGGCGTGAGCGGCGCTGCTTGAGGCGACGGATGCGTTCATTCTTCTCGGCCCAGAGTGTCGAACCGGGATCCTCGTCGGCCTCGGACGTCTCGGTCGCTTCAAGTGTCACAGTCTTGCCGAGTTCATCCTCGGAGAAGATATCGCTGCGATCCAGGTCGACCCTGACCTGATCGATATCGAGTTGGCGCAGGATGCGCAGCTGACGCTGATTGCGAATCTTAAAGCTGTTCGTCAAAAACGGATGGCTCATCCAGGGCAGATCGAGCATCACGAACAGCCCAATGCGTAGCTGGTGCTTGTCAAGCGTCTTTTCTTTCACGGATCAAACAGCATCCTGCCTGATAGGCGTGGATTGCGTGGGTTGTATGCGTACCTCGGTTTCGCGATCCCGTCCGGGCGATCGGAGGAAGGTGGTTGGGGCGATTTTATAACGGCTCCATCCCTCCCTACCCTATCTCGTCCCATCACGCACGGCTTGATTCCGCGCGCGCCCGCTTGTAGCTTGCATCATCAAGCCGCATCCGGCATGACATGTCTCTTCAGGATCGAACCCCAGTGACCGACTACAAGCCCACACTCAATCTCCCCCAGACCGATTTTGCCATGAAGGCCAACCTTGCCCAGCGCGAACCCGAGATGCTCAGGCGCTGGGAGGCGCTCGACGTCTATGGCCGGATCCGCGCCGCGCGCGCCGGCGCACCGACCTTCATCCTGCACGACGGCCCACCCTATGCCAACGGCGAGATCCACATCGGTCACGCGGTCAACAAGGTCTTGAAGGACATCATCGTCAAGTCGCGCACCCTCGATGGTTTCGATGCCCCTTATGTACCGGGCTGGGACTGTCATGGCCTGCCGATCGAGTTGCAGGTCGAGAAGACACACGGCAAGCCCGGCCACAGGATCAGCGCCGCTGAGTTTCGGGTCGCCTGTCGCGACTATGCGGCCAAGCAGGTCGACAAGCAGCGCGCCGACTTCAAGCGCCTCGGCGTGCTCGCCGACTGGGGGCACCCCTATCTGACCATGGATTTCGGCTTCGAGGCCGAGATCATCCGCTCGCTCGGGCGCATCATCGCCAACGGGCACTTGCAGAAGGGTGAAAAGCCGGTGCACTGGTGCATCGACTGCGGTTCGGCGCTGGCCGAGGCCGAGGTCGAGTATGCCGACAAGTCATCAATCGCAATCGATGTGCGCTTTTCGGTGGTCGATCCGGCGCTCCTGGAACAGCGCTGTCATGGAAGTCCCACTGGCTGTGGGCAGGGGCCGGTCTCGGTCGTGATCTGGACCACCACGCCCTGGACATTGCCCGCCAACCAGGCGGTCGCGCTCAACCCGGAACTCGAATACGTGATCGTCGAGGCCGTCACCGAGCAGGGGCGCGAGCGGTTCCTGGTCGCCGAGGGGCTACTCAAGGACACCATGGACCGTTGGAGTGTCGAGGACTATCGGGTGGTCGGTTATGGGCGCGGCAGCGACTTCGAGGGGATCAGGCTGCGCCATCCCTTCTACGCGCGTGAGGTGCCGATCATCCTCGGCGAGCACGTGACCCTGGAGGCCGGGACCGGGGCGGTACACACCGCACCCGGTCATGGTCTGGAAGACTATCTCGTCGGACAACGCTATGGCCTGGCCGTCGACAATCCAGTCGGCGGCGACGGGCGTTTCCTACCCGGCACCCCGCTGTTTGCGGGTGAGAACGTGTTCCAGGCCAATGAGCACGTAGTCGAGGTGCTCAAGCAGCACGGGGCGCTGCTCTTGGAGACCCGCTTCACGCATAGCTACCCGCACTGCTGGCGCCACAAGACGCCGATCATCTTTCGCGCCACCCCGCAGTGGTTCATCAGTATGGACAAGCAGGGGTTGCGCGACACCGCCCTACGCGAGATCGAAAGGGTACGCTGGACGCCCGATTGGGGCCAGAGTCGCATCGAGGGCATGGTGCGCAACCGTCCCGACTGGTGCATCTCGCGCCAGCGCACCTGGGGAGTGCCGATCCCATTGTTCGTCCACAAGGAGACGGGTGAGCTGCACCCGCGCACCCTGGATCTGATCGAGCTGGTCGCCAAACGGGTCGAGAAGCACGGCATCGAGGCCTGGTTCGCGCTGGAGCCGGCCGATCTGCTCGCCGAGGAGGCCGCGCTCTACGACAAGGTGCATGACACACTCGACGTCTGGTTCGACTCGGGCGTGACCCATGCCTGCGTGCTCGAACGGCGCGCGGGACTCAGCACCCCGGCCGATCTCTATCTGGAAGGCTCGGATCAGCATCGCGGCTGGTTCCAGTCCTCGCTCATGACCTCGGTGGCCATGTATGGGCGCGCCCCTTACCGCCAGGTGCTCACCCATGGTTTCACGGTCGATGCCAAGGGCGAGAAGATGTCCAAGTCCAAGGGTAATGTGGTCAGCCCCCAGGAGGTGATGAAGACACTCGGCGCCGACATCATCCGGCTATGGGTGGCGGCGACCGACTATCGCGGCGAGATGAGCGTCTCCGACGAGATCCTCAAACGCACCTCAGACGCCTATCGGCGCATCCGCAATACGGCGCGCTTTCTACTGGCCAATCTCGCCGGCTTCGATCCAGCGCGCGATCTGGTCGCGCCCACCGTGATGATCGCACTCGACCGCTGGGCCGTTGATCGCGCGCACCGGCTGCAACAGGAGGTGATCGCCGCCTATCGCGACTATCAGTTCCATCTGATCTATCAGAAGGTGCAGCAGTTCTGCGTGGTCGACCTGGGCAGCTTCTATCTCGACGTCATCAAGGATCGCCAGTACACCACCCCGGCCGACAGTCTGCCGCGTCGCTCGTGCCAGACGGCGATGTATCACATCATCGAGGCCATGAGCCGGTGGCTCGCGCCCATCCTGAGCTTCACGGCGGACGAGATCTGGGCCGCGATTCCAGGTAAGCGTGCCGAGACCATCTTCACCGAGACCTGGTATGAGGGGCTGTTTGCGCTCGATGCCGGCGATCCGATGGATCGCGCCTTCTGGGATCAGGTGATCGCCGTGCGCCTGGCGGTCGGCCCAGCCCTGGAGACGGCGCGTAAGGCTGGGGCCATCGGTTCATCGCTCGACGCCGAGCTGGATCTGTATTGTTCAGATACACTGCTCGATAGGCTGGGCCGGCTCGATGACGAACTGCGCTTTGCGCTCATCGTCTCCGAAACGCGCCTGCACCCGCTGGCCGAAAGGCCCGAAGATGCTGTCGCAACCGAGCTGGATGGACTGGCGGTGCGTGTCAGCGCCTCCGCGCATGCCAAGTGCGTGCGTTGTTGGCACCATCGCGCCGATGTGGGCCTCAATCCGGAACATCCCGAACTCTGCGGACGCTGTGTCGTGAATGTCACTGGCAGCGGCGAGACGCGGCGTTTTGCGTAGAAGTAGATTTGCCTCACCCTGACCCACCACCGCCGCCGGATCCATCCGCCGAGAAAGCAGCCTAATGTGTCAGCTCGACAGACTCTCCCGGTTCCATGCCTTCCAGGGACTCGACCCCGATCTGCGCGCGGCGCTGCTGGCCCAGATCCCGATCTCTGGACGCATGGCTCGACCGCCATCGAAGGCAACACCCTGACCCTCGGCGAGACCAAATTCGTCATCGAGGAGGGGCTGACGATCTCCGGCAAGCCGCTGAAGGATCATCAGGAGGTCATGGGCCATGCCCGCGCGATCGAGCCGATCTATGCCTGGCTGGATGAGGATTTGACGACCGAGCAGCTCGGGTTCATGCACATCCATCCGTTCTGGGACGGCAACGGTCGGTTCGCACGGCTACTGTCCAATGTGCCGGTGCTGCGCGCCGGTCATCTGCCGGTTGTGATCGAGGTCAGGGATCGCAAGCGCGATATCGACACCCTGTCTGGGTACCAGTTGACCGTGGGACCGCTGACGCCGACGACGGGCGTCTGGCCGAAGGCCGATCTGGAGGCGGATTTCCGGGCCTTCTGCCGCGCGGCCTATGTGGCGATACGGGCACTGGTCGAACAGGCGCAGGCACACCAGGCCAAGCGGAGTTCTCATTGAGCGTGCCGTTTCCGGGAGTTAACTATGTCCAAAGTGATCGTGGAAACATCCGCCGCTGGCGATTACTTCGGCAAGGGGTTGGAGGTGGCGCGCTTGGTCGATGCGTGCGAAGCGCTTCCAGAGACAGACTATTCTCTCGGCTTCAGTAGCGCAGCCCAACTCTTTGGTGAGCTGACGTCCGCGCGCATGGGGCTGCTGGAAGCCCTCAAGGGTCTGGGACCGGTTTCAATCCATGCACTGGTCAAGCAGGTAGGACGCAACTACAGCAACGTGCATTCGGATGTGACCAAGCTGCTGGATCTGGGGCTAATCGAGAAGGATGCCGCCGGCAAGATCTTCGTTCCTTGGGAGGAAATCCAGGTCCGGGTCAGTGTTGGCAAAGCAAAGATGATTTAGACTTTCTATTCAATCGTGTTTATGAGGCTGTTATAGCGCTTCGGTCACCAAAAATTTAGAGCATTTTCCACATTCTCTTATTTGGGAAATTTGGGAACACCGCGCTAGCGCCTTCATTCAAGCAATGCAACATTCTAATGCTAGAACGTCACAGGCTTTAGCTACCACACTGGAGCACAGTAGCCATCTAGAGGATTCGGTTAATGCTGAGTTCAAACGCCCATCCCGGCCTCGATCAATATGTCCGGCTGCACGGCGCTGACTGGGACGATTACGAGCGTCTGATAACCCTGCGCGCCGAGCGCGCCGACCCTCGCCTGACCTATCTGGATGGAGAACTGGAACTGATGACCCCCTCCATTGAGCACGAGGGCGACAAGAAGCGCCTGGGGCGTTTGATCGAGACCTATGCCGACGAGATCGGAATCGAACTGGAAGGCTTCGGCTCCTGGACGCTCAAGTCACCCGACAAGCGACTCGGCGCCGAGGCCGATGAATGCTATGTGGTCGGCCCCCTGACCCAGCCCCTGAACGTGCCCGACTTCGTCATCGAAGTCGTCCGTACCTCAGGCGGACTCGACAAGCTCGCCGTCTATGCGGGTCTGGGCGTGCCCGAAGTCTGGATCTGGCGCGACGGGCGACTCAGCATTCACCAACTCAATGACACGGGCTATCAGGAACAGGGGCGTAGCCGCTTTCTGCCCGGACTCGACCCGCGCCTGATCGAGACCTGCATGACCGAGCCGAGCCAGACTCAAGCGCTTCGCACCCTGCGGGCCGGACTCGATCACACAACAAAGCGTGACGCTTCACACTAGGAACGACGACTCTTGAAACACTGGCTTTGGCTCTCGCTGGCAATCCTCATCCTGGATCAGGCCAGCAAATGGATGCTGCTCCTGGCGCTCGAACCCTATGAGGTCGTCGCCCTGATGCCCAACGTCAATCTGACGCTCATGTTCAACCCAGGCGCTGCCTTCAGCTTCTTGGCCGACTCCGGTGGCTGGCAGCGCTGGTTCTTCATGGGACTTGCACTCATGGTTAGCGCGGTGCTTACGGTCTGGCTGCTACGGCTTCCGGACGATGCACGCCTGCATGCCACCGCGCTCGCGCTCATCATCGGCGGGGCGCTCGGCAACCTCATCGACCGCGCCTGGCTCGGTCATGTGGTTGATTTCATCCAGGTCTCTCTGCCGTTCATCCCGCTGGCGATCTTCAACCCCTGGCCGGCGTTCAACCTTGCCGACAGCGCCATCACGCTCGGCGTGGTCCTGCTGCTGATCGTCACCCTGCGTGCCGAATCCGCACCTCCGACCCCGTGAGACGAGCGGGCTCGCCCCCTGCAGGCTGGGGCGTCCGCTCGTCCCGGACATCCGGAGGATGCTGGATTCCGGTATCATGCCTCAGGTTTCCACACCGCCCAGACCACATCGATGCGAATCGCCATCCTCTCGCGCCATGCCACGCTCTATTCCACGCGCCGTCTGGTCGAGGCGGCGCGCGCGCGCGGACACGAGACTAAGGTCATTGATGTATTGCGCTGCTACATGAACATCACCTCGCACGCCCCCACGATCCACTACAAGGGCGACGACCTCACCGACTTCGATGCCGTCATCCCACGCATCGGCGCCTCCGTCACCTTCTACGGTACGGCCGTGCTGCGTCAGTTCGAGATGATGGATGTCTATCCGCTCAACGAATCCGTGGCCATCTCACGCGCCCGCGACAAACTGCGCTCGCTCCAGTTACTTGCACGCAAGGGCATCGGTCTGCCGATCACCGGCTTCGCCCATGCACCAGACGACGTCCAGGATCTGATCAAGATGGTCGGTGGCCCACCACTGGTCATCAAGCTCCTGGAAGGCACCCAGGGTATCGGTGTCGTGTTGGCCGAGACCCAGCAGGCCGCCGAGAGTGTGATCGAGGCCTTCATGGGCCTCAAGGTCAACATCCTGGTGCAGGAATACATCAAGGAGGCCAATGGCGCCGACATCCGCTGCTTCGTCATCGGCGACAAGGTGGTGGCGACCATGAAGCGTCAGGCCAAGCCCGGCGAGTTTCGCTCCAATCTCCATCGCGGCGGCACGGCCTCACCGATCCGGATCACCCCGGAGGAGCGCTCGACCGCGGTGCGCGCGGCCCGCATCATTGGGCTGAACGTGGCCGGTGTCGACATCCTACGCTCCAATCACGGCCCGGTGGTGATGGAGGTCAACTCCTCGCCTGGACTCAAAGGCATCGAGGGAACCACCGGCAAGGACATCGCTGGGCTCATGATCGAGTTCATCGAGAAGAACGCCGCCCTCGGCAAGACGCGCACCCGTGGTCAGGGCTGAGGGTCATTTCGGAACCAGGGTGAGCTGATTCTTCTCATCGTCGATGGTCATGCGAAAGCGCCCGAGCAGACTCATGCCTGCAAGCGGGGTTGTGCCCAGCCGCTGATCGTCGATGAAGGCGACCTCGACGTTCTCGATCCGCCTGGGTCCCACCCAGATAGCGGGCACCCGTCCGACACGCGCATCGACCGCGCCATTGGCCGTCTGTACCTGCTGTTGCTGGAGTACATCCAGCGCAAATCCCAGCGAGGAGATCAGCGAGACCGGCAGCACCACGCGGTCAGCGCCCGTATCGATGAGCATCGATTCCTGGATAATCTCGCCACCAGACACCCCTTCCACCCCCAGCGTCACCAGATGAGACGAGCCACGGCGCTGAGTCGCCAGGACGACTGCATCCGCGCCCGCCGACGACCCCACCCCCTCACCGACCACGGGCGGCGGCACAGAGGCCGCCTTCTCGCCGAGAATGATGACGCGCTCGACCCCGGATGCACCCGGCGCCTGCACGATCACATGATCGAAGTCCTCCAGCAGGAGATGGAGACGTTCGACGATCGACTCCCCGTCGGCGCGCGCCGTGGCGCCCTTGGTCTGCTCGATGCCGCGCACCTCGAAGTTGAGTTCGCGGCTGAGCCGATCGAGTTCGGCGGCAACCTCAACCCGCTTGGATTGAACCGGCACTGTCGATGCCGGTCCTTGAGCCTGGACCAGGCCGACCATGAGCAAGCACACCGCCGTCAACAAGCGTGGATCAAACCTGGGCATGGTCAGACGCTCCAGAATGGGGATAAGACCTCTTGCCATTATAGTCGTGGCTCGCCGACCCGCTGGAGGTCCCTGAAAAAGGCAGAAATATTAGCGTTTCTTAAAGGTAACTGTTCAGGTTCCCCATAAAAGAGTCTCTGATCCGGGTTTAAGAACGGGAAGGACAGCTGACAATAAGCGGCATGGAAAGACTGCCCGATCTTGCTGGCCTGACGCACGCGGAGAAAGACGCACTCATTCATGCGCTGTGGGATTGGGTCACCGCGTTGCGCCAGGAAGTCGTCCGGCTGACA
>Ga0138355_1029632_pt1 | contig 11112 bp, 9 predicted proteins | sample YNPNP_1300MetaT_FD_101540 | JGI IMG/M metagenome (GOLD analysis project Ga0138355, IMG submission 101540) | Anoxygenic and chlorotrophic microbial mat microbial communities from Yellowstone National Park, USA - YNP NP_1300 MetaT (Metagenome... ...
ATTTTCATTTTTTGTTCAGTTACGAATGATTGTTCAGAGATATGATTAACCATAAAGAGATGGTACAAAAAGGAAAACTATGCCACTTCTAACTCCCACAGAAGAATTACGATTGTTGAGTAAAGTTAGTAAGCTTTATTACGATGAAGGGTTAACACAAGATGAAATTGTTGCACGATTACAATTATCCAGAGCGAAAGTCTCTCGCTTGCTTAAAGAAGCGCGGGAGAGGGGTATTGTAAAAATTTCAGTTCTTTCTCCCCCTGAAATTCATGCCGATCTAGAGGTCCAATTAGAGAGCCGTTACCGCTTACGAGAGGCAATTGTTGTCGAAGTAGGAGAACATGCTTCAAAAGATACGATTGCAAGAGAATTAGGAATAATTTCTGCTTCTTACCTACAAAGAATTGTGCAAGACGGCGATGTTATTGGTGTCTCGTGGGGAACGACATTAAATCACATGGTAACAGCGATGCAGCCCTATCCTGTACCTAATGCTCATATTGTCCAGATTATTGGTGGTTTAGGTCCTCCTGAATCAGAAGTGCATGCAACTGATTTGAGTAGACGATTAGCTCGAATGCTTAATTGTAAACTTTCTCTGCTTCCGGTGCCGGGAATTGTAGATAGTGTGGAGATTAAAAAGACTTTTTTACTTGAATCTCATGTCCAACGCACAATGAACTTGTTTCCCATATTAAAGTTAGCCATTGTTGGTATTGGTGCTCCTACACCTGATTCCGTGGTTTTAAAAGATAGCAGTATTCTCTCGCAAAATGAAATGGAAATGCTTTTAAGGCAAGGTGCTGTTGGTGATATTGCCTTACATTACTTTGATGAATATGGTAATCCTATCATCACTGATATTGACGAGCGGGTGATTGGGATTGGTTTGGATCAGTTGAAAAAGATTGAAAGGGTAATTGGAGTTGCAGGTGGAGTTGAAAAAGTCAAAGTTATACGTGGAGCGTTGTTAGGTGGGTATATAAATGTGCTTATTACTGATCAAATTACAGCAAGGTCTTTGCTTGATATTCCTGCATCTTCAAAAAATCAAAATGCATAGTAGGAGTTTTCAGTGAATTCAGAAACTATTCTTTCAATTGCAAAAGAGACGATTGAACGTGAGGGTAAAGCCATTCTACAAGTATTGCCTCAGCTGAATGAAGATTTTGTTAAGGCTGCGGAATTACTTTATAAATGTCAAGGACACGTTTTGATAGCTGGGTCAGGGACTTCCCATGCTGTAGCCCTTCGTTTTGCGCACCTGCTTTCATGTTGTGGAACACCTTCTCTATTTATTCATCCAGGAGACAGTCAACATGGATTGTCAGGTGCAGTTACAAAGGATGATATTCTAATTGTCATCTCTAAAGGCGGAAGCACAGTAGAAGTAAATACTTTAGCTAAGATTGCACGAAAAAAGGGAGCTAAGATAATTGGAATAACTGAAAAGCCCGATTCGGAAATGGGAAATTATTGTGATTTAGTGCTCAAAGTCGTTTCACCTGAAAATGTGGATTTGTACGGAATGATTGCTACAGGAAGTTCATTGGTCAATTGTGCATACGCAGATGCATTATGTATTGTCTTAGCTAAAATGAGGAATTACTCAGTGCAAGAATTTGGTGACACTCATCCGGGTGGTGCAGTTGGGTTGAAGATTAAAGAGAGGAAGGCTCAATGAAAACAGCGCATCTTGTCGGTCCGATGAATTTCACTATAGAAGAGGTAGAGATTCCTTCAGTTCCTGAGGATGGCTTAATATTGAACGTAAAAGCTTGTGGTGTGTGCGGATCAGACTTAAGAAGATGGAAGGAAGGAGATCTGCGGGGCGCAAACTATGTTATTCCAGGACATGAAGTAGCAGGTGAGATAATTGCGGTGGGTAAAAAGATTCAAGATAAATACTCGATTGGAGAGAGGTTAGCTATTGCGCCGGATATTCATTGCGGAGAATGTTTTTATTGTAAGCGTGGTTATTTTAATTTATGCAATAATTTAAAGTTAGTAGGCATTTCACCTGAATATCCCGGTGGGTTTTCTGAGCAAATGGTATTGCCTGCTGAAGTTCTTACAAATGGCATTGTTCATAAGATCCCAGCTGGAATGGATTATAAAAGTGCATCATTAGCTGAGCCATGTAGTTCAGTAATTGCTTCACATCTAAGATTTGGGACAAATGCGTCTCATACTATATTAATTATGGGAGGGGGACCTATTGGATGTATTCATATAGCAATAGCTAAAGCTCACGGGGCAAGAGTATTACTGTCTGAACCATTAGCTATTCGACGTGAAAAAGCAAAAATTTTCATGCCCGACCTAATTATAGACCCTGAAAAAGAGGATGTGAAAGAAGTTGTAATGAAAGCGACGAATGGGTTGGGTGTTGATATGGTAGTTTGTGCTAATCCAATAGCAGCAACTCATACATTAGCAGTGGAAGTGGTAAAGAAAAGAGGAACTGTCGTTCTTTTTGGGGGATTGCCTAAGTCCTCTCCAATGACAACAATAGATGCAAATCTTGTTCATTACGGAGAGATTACTATAACGGGTTCATTTTCTTATTCTCCCACAATTCATCAATTAGCGTTAGATATGATTTTACGGGGGCTAATTCCTGCGGAAAAATTAATTACTCATGTTTTTTCGTTAGACCAAATTGAACAAGCGTTTCGAACAGCTGCAAGTGGTGAAGCATTGAAGGTAATTGTTGAAATGAACAAGGAGAATTAATGATGATTGGATTAAACGAAGAATTGAAAGAACGCGCTAAACTGAATTTACCAGTCAAAGTAGGAATTATTGGTTGTGGTCAAATGGGAACAGATGTAGTTGCTGAGATTTCCAGAATGAAAGGGATTCAAGTAATTTCTACTTCCGATATAAATATAGAAAGAGCCATTAAAGCCTATCAAATTGGGGGAGTTAATGGCGAGGCTGTTACTGTTCACACAGTAGAAGAAGCTAATCAAGCTGTAACAGCTGGGAAATATGTAGTGACTCAAGACTATCGAATAGTAACTGACATGGATAAGGTGGATGTTGTCCTTGAAGCTACAGGTGTACCTGAAATAGGAGCTAAAGCAGCTTTGCGGGTGATAAAAAAAGGACATGACCTTGCTATGATGAATGTCGAAACAGATATAACAGTAGGTCCGATATTAAACTGGTATGCTCAACAGAAAGGAGTGCTATATGCATTGGCAGCGGGTGATGAGCCTGCGGCTTGTAAAGAATTATTTGATTTTGCGGATGCACTTGGTTTTACTGTTGTCGCTGCAGGAAAAGGGAAAAATAATCCTTTGGATCGGTATCTTACTCCTGATGAACCTGATGTTATTATGGAAGCTAAAAGGCGTGGTTTAAATCCTAATATGCTCATTGAATTTATTGATGGTAGTAAAACAATGATCGAGATGGCAGCGGTATCTAATTCTTGTGGATTGGTGCCGGATATCCGCGGCATGCATGGACCTGAAACAGATCGCGATCATTTACATCATACATTTGCACTTCGGAAAGATGGTGGGATATTGAATAAAATGGGAGTGGTGGATTATGGGGTGGGTAAAGTAGCCCCAGGTGTATTCCTTGTTGTTTATACTGATCATCCACGTTTACAAGAAGCAATGAGCTTGCGTGATATGGGAAAAGGACCGTATTACACACTTTTCAGACCATATCATTTATGCAGCATTGAAGTTCCTTTGACATGCGCCATGCTTAGTATTCAGCGTCGTTCAAATATGCATCCAATGAATCGGTTGGTGTCTGAAGTTTTTGCTGTAGCAAAAAGAGATTTATTAGCGGGAGATGTTTTGGATGGAATAGGTGGAAATACATATTATAGCTTAATTGATACTTATGAAAAGGCACGCGATGAAGGTTTGTTACCTATAGGTTTGGCAAAAGGTGCGGTGATTCAGAAGCCTATTAGTAAAGATGCCCCAATTAAATATAGTGATGTTCAGCTAAAGCCTTCTGCAATATTACAACTTCGTCAGTTACAAGATAAATGGTTTAATGGCGAAATACAAGAAGGTGAGCTGCTGGAACAATTGGATCATATGCAATAAATAGATAAAGGAGTAAAAAAATGGCAAGGATAACTCTAGGAATCATTGTTGGTAATCGAGACTTTTTCCCTGACGTACTGGTTTCAGAAGCCCGGGAGGATATATTGAAGTTATGCAAAGAGATGGATATAGAGCCAGTAATCGTTAGCGAAAAAGATACCAAGTTGGGAGGGGTTGAAACAATTACAGAGGCAAAAATCTGTGGAGAATTGTTTCGTAAAAATAGTGAAAAAATTGATGGAATTTTGGTAGTACTACCAAATTTTGGGGATGAAAAAGGGGTGGCAGATACTATCAAATTTTCACGGCTTAATGTACCTATTTTGGTGCAAGCTTACCCAGATGACTTATCTGCTTTCAATCTTGAGCGCAGAAGGGATGGTTTCTGTGGAAAAATATCGGTATGCAATAATTTAAGACAGTATGGATATTCCTTTAGTTTGACAGACCAGCATACAGTACACCCTTTAACGGTCAGTTTTAAAAGAGACTTAGAAAAGTTTATCGGTGTATGTAAGGTGGTAAAAGGACTTAAAAATGCACGCATTGGCGCAATAGGAGCACGCCCAGGTGCATTTAATACGGTTAGGTATAGTGAAAAAATGCTTGAAATATATGGCATATCTGTCGTAACAGTGGATTTTTCAGAAATATTATATCTAGCTAACCGCCATCAGGATAATAGTAAATTATTAAAATCGAAGATAGAAGAAATGAGCAGTTATGCAAAAACTGATATGGTGCCAGAGGAAGCATTATTACGGATGGCAAAATTAGGGGTTGCCATAGAAGAATGGATGAATGACAATGAGGTACAAGCAAGTGCTATACAATGTTGGACTTCAGTGCAAAAGAACGCAGGTGTGAATGTTTGTACATTGATGAGTATGATGAGCGAACGCTTAATGCCATCTGCTTGTGAGGTAGATATCACAGGCGCTCTCTCTATGTATTCTTTGCAGTTGGCTTCTGGAAAACCCAGCGCTTTAGTGGACTGGAATAATAATTATGGTGGGGATGAAAATAAGTGCGTTTTATTTCATTGTGGAAACTGGGCTAAGTCATTCTTTAAGGGCGATCTGGAAATGAGAAATGCTGATGTTCTAGGTACTACACTGGGTCAAGAAAACACCTATGGTGCATTAGCAGGACGAGTTCCAAGTGGTGAGATGACGTATGGTCGAATCACTACGGATGACGTTGCGGGAATAATTCGATGCTATGTGGGAGAAGGGAAATATACTGATGATCCCTTAAATACTTTTGGGTCGCGAGCTGTTGTTGAGGTGCCTAATTTGCAACAATTATTAAAGTTTATTTGTAAATTTGGCTTTGAGCACCATTGTGCGATGAATGCTTCCCAAGTTGCTGATATTGTTGCAGAAGCTTTTGGGACATACATGGGCTGGGATGTGTATTACCATGGAAAATGCTAAACAATGAGTCAATTTTATAAAGGAGGTGATTATTGGGAGTAATAATGCAGAATAAATGCAGTACGGAAAATGACATTTTCCGTACCGCAAAAAATAAACGTACTGTTTAATTATAAATGAATTTAACTAAAATAGGTAAGGAGATTAATAAAATGAAAAAAGTTTCACTTATTTTGAGCTTAATAGTTGCTTTAAGCATGATCTTGTCTGCTTGTGCTCCTGCTGTTACCCCTACTCCTGAAAAAGTGGTGGAGAAAGTAGTGGAAACGAAAGTCGTTGAAGTAGAAAAAGTCGTTGAAAAGCAGGTTACTGTTCCAGCACCACTTGAAAAGAAACAGATTACTATATGTTTTGCATTTCAAGATCTTGAAACAGAATTTTGGGTAGCTGGGCATAAAGCTATTACAGAGACTCTAGGTTCTAAAGGCATTAAGGTCATTGAGTATAATGGCAACGAAGATGCAAATCGCCAATTAGAGCAAGTTAAAGACTGCATTGCTCAAAAAGTGGATGGTATTATCATCATCCCACAAGATGGAGAAAGTGCTGTTACGATCGTGGGTGAAGCAAATAAAGCTGGCATTCCTATTGCCGTATTCAATAGACCGCCTTCAAATAAAAGCAACCCAGCTATTGTGGTTGTAGCAAATAATGAGGCTATTGCTGAAGCTGCTGTCGAACACATGGCACAGGAAGCTAAAAAGCTTGGGCGTAAAGTGACCCCATTGATTATGGTTGGAGATTTAGGTGACCCGAACGCAGTTGGAAGACGAAAGGGTTTCTTCAATGTTATTGAAAAATATCCAGATCTCTTTAACAAACCAATTGAGGTACCAACCAAATGGGATGCTGCTGTAGCTCAAGCTGGGTTGGAAAATGCTTTGCAGGCAAATCCGGAAGTTGATTTCTTATTCACTTCTTCGGACTTTATGTTCCCTCTCATTCAAGGGGTGCTTGAACAGCGTGGAAAATGGAAGCCCATCGGAGATCCTAATCATGTCATTATGGGTGGATTGGATGGAGATGTAACTGCCTGCCGATTACTCAAGGAAAAGATGATTGATTCCACTGGAGTTCAAGACCTTTACTTTGAGGCTGAAGCAGCTATGAACGCTCTACTTCAAGCTATCGCTTTAGGTGAGAAGACACCTGAGAATTGGATTAATGACCCAGGATTTGCTTTAACACAGGCGAATATTGACAAACGCGAAATGGATATGTGGGGCTGTAAATTACTGGCTGAGAAAAATAAATAAAGCGAGTTATCCCTTCATCAGCTCTTCCTTCATAAGGGGCAGGAGTATTGCCCTGCCCCTGAATTAACTAAAATGATTTAGGTTGAGGTTGTGTATGTTTTATAAGGATGGAATGAAATGGAAAAGGCAAAAGCAGTTTTTTCATTTTTAAGGTTTGATCTAAAAGGTTATCTTTCTTCTCTACTTTTGTCAGAGTATTTTATATTGATCCTAAGTGTAGTAAGTTTTCTTGTATTAATACCTTTTGTACCAACCATAGCAACATCAGTAAATATTGCGAATTTATTTTCGAATATTTGGCCATTATTGGCGATAGCAATAGGTCAAACTTTCGTCTTGATCATTGCTGGAATCGATCTTTCCCAAGGTTCGATCATGGCCGTAGTGAGTGTAGTTGGTGGTATGATCATGACTAATGAGGTAGACCCAATATTATTTCAGAAAAGCCCTATCTGGGGCGTATTTATTGGGGATAAGGGTGGATTGTTAGCTGGTAGTCCTTTTGCTGTACCTGTAGCTTTAATAGTAATGTTGCTGATCGGTATTATTATAGGATTTTTAAATGGTTTTGCTATAGCACAATTTAAGATACCAGCCTTTATGGTTACTTTAGTAAGCCAAATATTTTTTTCTAGTTTTGCCATTTTTCTAGTTAAATCTGAAAATATCATTCATTTACCTAATTCCTTTACAGCAATTGGCAGTGAAGGTATATGGTTTATTCCTTATTCGATGTTCATCACAGGTGCAATAGCTATTTTTGCACAATGGGTGCTAGACAGGACTGTGTTTGGTAAATGGTTGTATGCAGTAGGAACGAACGTAAGAGCTGCAGTGTTATCAGGAGTTCCTTCTCAAAAAGTTATTATTATGGCATATACATTCAGCGGGTTCTGTGCAGCTATCGGTTCTATTCTATATTCAGCAAGATTACAAGGGGGACGTCCTACACTGGGACAGAATTTACTCTTGGATATCGTTGGCGCTGCAGTCATAGGTGGTTCAAGTTTGGCAGGTGGTAAAGGTAAGGTTCTTTGGACATTATTTGGGGTAATATTTTTGCAATTGTTGGGTAATGCGTTGAGTTTGCTTAACGTTCCTTATTTTACAATATATATTGTAAAAGGAGCAGTCATTTTAGCTGCAGCTTTACTTGATGTTAGCCGAACGCGCATTTTACAACGAGGGTAAGGAGAAAGCAATGAACGATGAGAATATATTAGAATTTAAAAATATTAACAAGAGTTTCTTTCACGTTCCTGTTTTGAAAAATATTCAGTTTGAACTAAAAAAAGGGCATATTGTTGGCATGATAGGTGAAAACGGGGCTGGAAAAACAACGCTTATGAATATTTTAGGTGGCGTGATTTTTCCTGACTCTGGTGATATGGTTTTACATGGTAATCTATACAAACCCAATAATCCATCTGATGCTATTCATAATGGAATTGGTTTTATCCATCAAGAATTAAATCTTTTCACAAACCTGAGTATTGCAGAAAATTTATTTATTGATGATTTTCCACGTTATAAATGGTTGCCACTGATCAACAGAAAAGCAATCAATGAAAAAACGCGTGAATATATGGGAATGGTGGATTTAGATTATGCCCCGAATACTTTAGTTGAAAAATTATCTCCCGGAGAACGCCAACTAGTAGAAATTGCTAAAGCTCTTAGTTCAAATGCTGAAATAATCATTTTTGATGAGCCCACAACTTCTCTTACTAATAGAGAAACTCAAAGATTGTTTAATATCATTAGTCGCCTTAAGGAAAGTGGAAAATCATTGATTTATATATCACATATATTGAGTGATGTACTTCAATTGGCGGATGATATTGTTATTCTAAGAGATGGAGAAATTGTAGGTAAAGGGAAAAAAGAAGAATTTAATGTTAATAAAATGATTTCACTTATGGTAGGACGCGAGATAACGGAATTATATCCTTATCGAAAAGCTGAACCAACGAATATCCCAGTTTTGGAAGTGAAGAATTTGTCCCAATCAGGAATTGTGCATAATATTAGTTTTACTCTCCACAAGGGTGAAATACTTGGCTTGTTTGGTTTAATGGGATCAGGTCGTTCAGAGTTGGCAAAAATAATTTTTGGTTTAGATTCTTTCGAAAAGGGGGAAGTATATATACAGGGAGTACCGATAGAAAAATATTCTCCCCGTGTCTGCATTCAAAAAGGGGTTGCTTTTGTAACTGAAAATCGGCGCGAAGAAGGATTGCTTATGAGTAGTACAATAGCTGAAAATATCGGTTTAGTTTCATTGCCTTCTTTTGCCCGCTCAATTATGAGAGTGCTTGATAATGGGGCGCTTAAGCCTGAACTACAAAATATTGTAAAACTGTTGCAAATAAAAAGTGGTGATATTTATAAAGTACCTGCAAAGAGCCTTAGCGGTGGTAACCAACAAAAAACAGTTATTGGAAAATGGTTGCTTGCTAATCCTTCTATCCTCATTGTTGATGAACCTACACGAGGTATTGATGTTGGGGCGAAGTATGAAATATTCAACATTCTTAATAATTTAGCAGTTCAGGGTACGGCTATATTATTTATTTCTTCTGAAATTGAAGAATTGATGGGTTTGTGTGACAGAATTTTAGTCATGGGATATGGAGAAGTTTGTGGTTTATTTGAAAGAAAAGATTTCAATAAAGAAGCAATATTAAAAACAGCTTTTAGGGAGAATGGAAATGGAAGCTAGAAAGAACAATTATTGGGTTTTGCTAATACTAAAGAATACACCACTTTTATTATTTATTCTGGTATTTGTTGGATTTGGTATTTTTACCCCCAAATTTTTTTCTAATGAAACCCTGACAAATATTATTAGGCAATCCTCATATATTGGAATTGTTGCCGTAGGAATGACGTTTGTTCTCCTTACGGGGGGTATTGATTTATCAGTTGGGGCTATTATGTATTTGTCTTCAGTTATGTTTGGGACATTGCTTGTTAATAATTATCCGCTTTGGGTGGCTATATTAGGAGGGGTGGTTGCCGGGATTCTTTTTGGAATTGTAAATGCTTTTTGCGTCACTAAATTACAGATCATTCCATTTATGGTTACTTTAGGCACTGTAACTGCCGGGCGGGGAGTAGGGCTTTATTTTACAAAGTCATATCCTTTGCATATACCGGATTTTTCGAAAATAGGAGGTATTTTTCTTTTTGGGGTAATACCTATGCAAGTTGTTATATTTGCATTCATTGTTTTGCTCGCCTATATTATACTAAGCATGACACCTTTTGGGCGTCAAGTATATGCTGTTGGTAATGATATAGAAGCAGCAAAAAAAGCAGGTTTAAATACTGATAAAATTCTAGCTTCCGTCTATATTATTAGTGGTTTTTGTGCAGCAGTTGGCGGAATGGTACTTCTTTCTCAAGTGGGGTCAGTTCAAGCTGGTTATGGACAAGGAGAAGAGTTTAACGCAATTGCTGCATCAGTTTTAGGTGGTGCAAGTCTCTTCGGTGGAATTGGTACTGTATTTCCTGGCACGGTGATTGGTGTGTCATTAATACAAATGATAAATGCAGGGCTTGTTTATTTACAAATGGATTTATATATTCAACCTATGGTAAAAGCAGCGGTTATATTTATTGCAATATTTATTGATGCTATACGCTCAGATGTGTTAAAACGACTTGAACGACGCAACATTCGGGTAGAGAAAACACATGAAAAAGCTCATGCAGGATAGAGAGATTGAGCGCTTAAGTCGGGATAATTTTGGAATATAAATTGACTGTCTTCATGTAGATATAAAATGACTAAACCTACTTAAAAACATTGTAGAGCTTAAGCTGGACCTAACTTATCCAAATAGTTTATTTATATGTTGCTATATTAATTTGAGGTTGAATAATTATGAAATTGATCGTAGGGTTAGATATTGGTACTACTGGATGTAGGGCAATAATTTTTGATGAAGCAGGAAATGTGCATGCTCAAGCGCGTCGTGAATATACAATTAATATTCCGCATCCAAACTGGGCAGAACAAGATGCTGAATTAGTGTGGACACTTGCTTGGGATACCTTAGGTGAAGCAATCACCCAATGTAAAAATAAGAATAACATCGAAGCTTTGAGTCTTTCTGTTCAAGGAGAGGCAATTATTCCGATAGATGATTCAGGAAAAGCTTTGCGCCCGGCAATTCTCGGAATGGATACCCGTACCGTTGACCAAAACCTCTGGATAATGAATAATTTTGATCCTTTTTGGTTATTTACTCATACTGGAATGCCAATCCATACAGTTAATACATTTCCAAAGATTCTTTGGATTAAGCAAAATGAGAAGGAATTATGGGATAG
>Ga0138355_1016587_pt1 | contig 11093 bp, 8 predicted proteins | sample YNPNP_1300MetaT_FD_101540 | JGI IMG/M metagenome (GOLD analysis project Ga0138355, IMG submission 101540) | Anoxygenic and chlorotrophic microbial mat microbial communities from Yellowstone National Park, USA - YNP NP_1300 MetaT (Metagenome... ...
GTTAGTACTTAGCTTATGCTGCGATGCGCTTGCAAATCTCTGCTTGTATTTGCAGGGTAGTAAGGTGCTGCTCTCCCTGCCGAGCTAAGTCTGCGGTGCGCAGGCCATCTTGGATGATGGAGTCAACGGTTTGCTCAATGGTTTGAGCTTCTGTTTCCAAGCCAAGCGAGTATCTGAGCAGCATAGCTGCAGATAAGATAGTGCCAATTGGGTTCGCAATGTCTTTGCCGGCAATATCCGGCGCTGAGCCGTGAATGGGTTCGTACAGACCGCGCGGTTTTCCCCAGCGGTTTTTATCCTCTCCTAAAGAAGCTGAGGGCAAATTGCCCATGGAACCTGAAAGCACAGAAGCCTCATCGGTAAGGATGTCGCCGAACATATTTTCGGTTACCATCACATCAAAGGTGGCAGGGCGATTGATGAGGTGCATAGCGGCGGAGTCAACCAGCAAATGTTCAAGGACAACATCCGGATATTCCTGAGCAGTGCGAGTAACGACCTGACGCCACAGGCGCGAACACTCCAAAACATTAGCCTTATCTACCGAAGTTACTTTCTTCTTTCGCGTACGGGCAAGCTCGAATGCCAATTTTGCTACGCGACGGATCTCGCTCTCACTGTATGTCATGGTATCAACAGCAACCTCTTCGCCGTTCACATTTCTGCGCAGCCGCGGCTCGCCAAAGTAAATGCCGCCGGTAAGCTCTCGGACGATGATGAAATTAGCACCTTGCAATATTTCGGGTTTTATTGGAGAAGATTCGATTAATGCTGGATGAAGCCAAAGCGGACGTAAGTTTGCGTAAAGCTGCAATCCCTTACGAATTGCGAGCAGACCTTTTTCTGGGCGATCAGGGGCGGTTGGATCGTCCCATTTAGGACCACCCACAGCCCCAAGCAGGACTGCATCTGCCTTTTTACAAGCCGCAAGCGTTTCCTGCGGCAAGGAAGATCCATGATGATCTAGGGCGTATCCTCCGATAGGGTAGGTTTGCATATTGAAGTCATGCCCAAACCGTATGCCGATTGTATTCAAGACTGCTGCAGCTGTCTGAATGATTTCTGGACCAATGCCATCGCCTGGCAGTAAAATGAGTTCAGCTTGCATAATGATTCGTGATCCTTTCTTGGATTGATGAGTTATCTAGCGATGATGCCGTATTCAATACTATCTGAAAGGGCTTGCCAACTGGCTTGAATGATGTTAAAGCCAGCTCCAACGGTTGACCACATCGTTTCGCCATCCGTTGTGTCAATGAGGACGCGTGTCATCGCGGCAGTGCCATTAAAACCATCAAGAATACGTACTTTATAATCTGCCAAAGAAAATCGGGCGATTTTAGGATAAATGGGCAGCAATGCTTTGCGCAAAGCAGCATCAAGGGCATTGACAGGTCCGTTGCCATCAGCAGCAGTGTGATAGACCTCACCATTTACCCGAACTTTTACTGTTGCTTCGGCAAACATGCCGCGCCCTTCGCGGTGTTCAACAATTGCTGAAAAGTCAATCAATTCAAAGGGTGGCAAATAGGAAGGCTGCTTTCGATGCAGCATTAAAGCAACTGAGGCTTCGGCTGCCTCAAAAGAAAAGCCTTTTGATTCGAGTGATTTAATATCCTGCAAAATGGTGGCAACCGATTCTTCGTTATCCAGTTTCAGACCAAACTGATCTGCTAAAGTAAGCAAATTGCCGCGTCCTGAAAGCTCTGAAACTACCGAGCGGGATTCATTGCCAACTGATTGCGGCTCAATGTGCTGATAGCTGCGCGGGTTACGACGCATAGCAGCCACGTGAACACCTCCTTTGTGAGCAAAAGCGCTTCGTCCTACATAGGGTTGATGTTCGTTGGGGTTAACATTGGCAATCTCAGCTACAAAACGAGAAAGATGAGAAAGCTGGGATAAATTATTGTTTGGCAAGCAGGTGAAGCCCATTTTTAATTCTAAAGCGGGTATAATGCTGCATAAATTGGCATTACCGCAGCGTTCACCATATCCATTAATTGTACCTTGGACGTGGATTGCACCTTCACTGACTGCCATGAGAGAGTTTGCCACTGCACACTCCGCATCATTATGAGCATGAATTCCAAGAACTGCTTGAGGAAATCTCTCACGCACTGCACGAACAATACGAGCTACTTCATGCGGCAGGCAACCGCCGTTTGTTTCGCATAGAACTAATGCTTCGGCACCCGCATCATAAGCGGCTTTAAGGGTTTCAAGCGCGTATTCTGGGTTTTCTTTGTAACCATCAAAGAAATGTTCAGCGTCATAGATAACTTCTCTGCCTTGTGATTTCAAATAGGCAATACTATCATAAATGATACGCAAATTTTCCTCTAAAGTTGCTTTGAGCACATCGGTTACATGAAGCGTCCAAGACTTGCCGAAGATGGTGCAGACTGGTGCACCGGACTCGATTAAAGCGCGAATGTTTTCATCTGTTTCTGGCTTGGCGCGAATGCGGCAGGTAGATCCAAAAGCTGCAATTTTTGCATGTTTGAGGTTTAATTCCCCGATTCGTTGAAAAAATTCCACATCTTTAGGGTTTGAGCCGGGCCAACCACCTTCGATGTAATCTATACCGAAATCATCCAAAGCCTGAGCTATGCGTAACTTGTCGTTGCAAGAAAGTGAGATGCCTTCACTCTGTGTTCCGTCTCGTAAGGTAGTATCGTAAATAAAAATTTGTTCAGACATATAACACCTTTAAAACTAAAAACTCATTATAGTTGCGCCATTTTTTCTTCGTAAGCAAATATTTGCTTTTCAAAAGAAAGAATATATCCCAATTGGTCAACACCCATGAGCAAACAACGTCTAGCAAAGGGTTCGATTTCAAAGGCAATGGTTTTTGTGTCAGGTAGGGCAATCCATTGTTTTTCTAAGTCAATTGTTATTTCTGCATCTGGAAGCTCTTGTGTAAGATCCAAGAGGGATTGGAAAGTAGATTGATCTACCGCGATTGGCAGCAGTCCATTTTTTAAGGCGTTATTTTTGAAGATATCGGCAAATGAGGTGCTAATGACAGCACGAATACCCCATCCAATCAATGCCCAAGGTGCATGCTCTCTGGAAGAACCGCAGCCGAAATTATCTCCTGCAAGGAGAATTTTAGCGCCTTGATAGCGCGGCTGATTGAGAACAAAATCTGCCTTAGGTGTGCCATCTGGGTTATAACGCCAATCCGCAAACAAGCCGTTTGCCATGCCTTTTTTATCCACAGCTTTGAGGTAACGAGCAGGGATAATTTGATCGGTATCAATGCTGTTGCGAGGCAGAGGAATGATTTTTGAAGTAATGGTTACAATTTTTTCCATAATTAGTCCCTTTTGGTGCTTAGGATGATGCCTTCATCTGCTGATGTGTGTTTGGCTGGCGTATGGAGAAAGAGTTAAAGAAGTGTTCTGACATCAACAATTTTTCCTTCGACAGCGCATGCTGCTGCAGTGAGAGGTGAGCTAAGGAAGGTTCGTCCACCTTTGCCTTGGCGTCCTTCAAAGTTGCGGTTGCTGGTACTGACACCGTACTGTCCCGGCTCTAACTGATCACCATTCATGGCAATGCACATAGAACAGCCTGGCAACCTCCACTCTGCGCCGGCTTCAATAAAGATTTTATCTAACCCCTCTGCTTCAGCTTGCTTTCTCACTTGATGAGAGCCGGGAACAACCAAAACGCGAACGCCTTTAGCTACTTTGCGTCCTTTGAACACTTGGGCAGCTTGGCGAAGGTCAGAAATGCGTCCGTTGGTACAGCTACCGATGAACACCACCTGAATGGGATGACCTAATAGCGGTTGCTTGGGTTTAAGCCCCATATAAGATAACGCCTTTTCGAGTGCTTGTCGTTCATCAAGTGATGAGCATTCGTGCGGATCGGGAAGATATCCGTTGATTTCGATCCCCATCGCTGGGCTTGTACCAAAAGTGATCATAGGAGCTAAATTATCCACATTGAGGGTGATATTTTTGTCGAACTGAGCTCCTTCATCACTGGGAAGGTTTTTCCATGCTTGCAGTGCGTGTTCCCAAGCTTGCCCTTTGGGAGCGTACTCGCGCCCGGCCAAATAATCAAAAGTGGTGTCATCGGGGGCAATTAAGCCCGCCCGCGCTCCTCCTTCAATGGACATATTGCAGATAGTCATTCGTTCTTCCATAGAAAGAGAGCGGATTGTTGAACCGCAGTATTCAAAAACATGTGCGGTTCCACCGCCAGCACCAATCTTGGCAATTAATGCTAGGATGATATCCTTTGCGCCAACACCTTTTTGCAGCTTGCCTTCAATACGTACTTGGAAAGTTTTTGGTTTGTGCTGCAAAAGGCATTGACTGGCTAAGACATGTTCTACTTCACTTGTACCAATGCCAAAAGCCAAAGCGCCAAAAGCTCCATGAGTTGCTGTATGGCTGTCACCGCAGACAACTGTCATACCGGGCTGCACTAAGCCTAGTTCTGGGGCGACAACATGAACAATACCATTGTGAGGATCGCCCAATTCAAAAAGGGTGATGCCAAATTCTGCACAGTTCTTTTTCAGCTGTTGAAGCTGGATAAGGGCTTGAGCATCTTGAATTTCTTCATAGCGGTTTGTGATGGTGGGCGTCGAGTGATCCATTGTAGCAAAAGTGCGATCGGGGCGGCGGACTCGCAGTCCGCGCTGGCGTAAACCGCTAAATGCCTGCGGAGAAGTAACTTCGTGAACAAGGTGCAAATCTATGTAGAGAATGGCAGGGGCACCTGCTTCCTGATGCACGACGTGTTTTTCCCATACTTTGTCAATGATAGTTTTTGGTTGATTCATAAGAACACCTATGACGGTTAACCTCCTGTGCGCTCGGTGGTAACCAGCAGCTTGTTTAATGCCTGCAGATAGGCTTTTGCACTAGCTACCACAATATCCAAATCAACGCCATGCCCACCAAAAGTGCGCTGACGATAATGTTCTGATTGGGGCATAGTACGGGGCAGCATAGAGCCTTCATCGGCAGAAAGGCGAACGCTTACCTCGCCGACTGCGTCAACACCTTCGGTAATTGCTTGCACACGGAATTCCACTAAAGTGTTTTGAGCTTGGACAATGCCATCAATGGCTTTGTAGGTTGCATCAATGGGTCCAGTGCCAATGGCTGCATGTACATATTTTTTACCATCAGGGCCTATAAGGCGAACGGTGGCAGTCGCCATGCCTAAAGTACCGCAAGCTACTTGCAAGCTATCCAATGAGTAAACATTTTGGGCAGCATAAATGCGCTCTTCAACTAGTGCCTCAAGATCGGCATCCATAATAGTTTTCTTGCGATCGGCAAGCTCTTTGAACTTGATGAAAAGCTCATTGATCTCTTCCTCGCTCAAATCATAGCCAAGCTCGGAAAGGCGAACCTTAAAGGCATGACGCCCTGAGTGTTTGCCTAATACTAAGTTGGAACGAGTTAAGCCAACCGTTTCTGGGCGCATAATTTCGTAGGTGGCTTGATTTTTGAGAATGCCATCTTGATGAATGCCGGCTTCGTGGGAAAAGGCATTAGATCCAACAATAGCTTTGTTAGGCTGAACGGGAATGCCGGTGTAATTGGAGACTAAATGGCTAACTCGCATGATTCGAGTTGTATCAATGCCGGTTTTCAAGCCGAAGATGGGCTGGCGGGTGTAAAGCGTCATTACTACTTCTTCTAGCGAGGTGTTGCCGGCTCGTTCGCCAATGCCGTTAATAGTTACTTCAGCTTGACGTGCGCCAGCAAGTATGCCGGCGATGGTATTTGCAGTTGCCATGCCTAGGTCATTATGGCAGTGAACAGAAACGACAACGTCTGAATTCTTAAGACCGGGTGTATTGGCAATGATTCCCTTTATAAGCTCGCCAAATTCTTGAGGCAGGGTATAGCCGACAGTGTCAGGAATATTGAGCGTTTTTGCGCCGGCTTTAATAGCTTCGCCTAAGACAGTATAGAGAAATTCTGGCTCGCTGCGTCCGGCGTCTTCGGGTGAAAATTCCACATCATCGCATAGCGATTTGGCGTAAGCGACCATTTCGCGAACGCGTTCGATCACTTCCTCGGGGTCCATACGCAGTTTATGTTTCATGTGAATAGGGGAAGTAGCGATGAATGTGTGAATGCGGGGATGTGCAGCATGCTTAACAGCTTCCCAACATGCATCTATATCTTTTTTATTAGCGCGGGCTAAGCCGCAGATGATAGGCACTTTTGGCGTTTTTCCGTCTGTTGTTTCACTTGGCTGAGGATTGCCCACTTCGATGGCAACACGCCGCACTGCTTCAAGATCGTCTGGAGAAGCAGCCGGGAAGCCGGCTTCAATTACATCTACCCCCAGCAAAGCTAAAGCTCGGGCAATTTCTAATTTTTCAGTTGAGGTGAGCGAAGCCCCAGGGCTTTGCTCACCATCTCTTAAAGTTGTATCGAAAATACGTACATAATCCTTATCCATATTCCCTTTAATCTCCTGGTTTGATAGTAACCGGGTCAATAAATGGCATCATTTGACGCAGCTGGGCGCCGACTTTTTCGATCATGTGCTCTTGTTCTTGCCGCCGTCGCTCATTGAACCATGGACGTCCTTTTTGGTTTTCTTCAATCCATAGTTTGGCATAAGTACCATCTTGAATATCCTTGAGGAGTTTTTGCATGGCGCCGTAAGTTTCTTCAGTGATGATTTTAGGACCGGCATGATAGTCGCCATGTTCTGCAGTGTCTGAGACGGAATAGCGCATGTAGTTCATGCCGCCGCGATACATTAGGTCAACAATTAACTTCAGCTCATGCAAGCATTCGAAGTAAGCTATTTCGGGTTGATAACCTGCTTTTACAAGGGTTTCAAAGCCGGCTTTTACAAGTGCAGTTACTCCACCACAAAGGACAGCTTGCTCACCAAAAAGGTCGGTTTCTGTTTCTTCGGCGAAAGTTGTCTCGAGTACGCCGGCGCGGGTTGCACCTAAAGCCCAAGCGTAGGAGAGAGCGTTGGCTTTTGCTTTACCGCTGGCATCTTGATAAACAGCAAGCAAAGCAGGAGTGCCGCCGCCTTCCTTGTAGATCTCACGCACACGGTGTCCCGGTGCCTTGGGAGCAATCATGCTTACATCTATATCTTTGGGGGGAACAATAGTTTCATAGCGAATGTTAAAACCGTGAGCAAACATTAAAGTTTGTCCACCGCGCAGCAAGGAAGCAAATTTTTGATAGACTGCTGGCTGTACAGTATCAGGAACCAGCATCATAATTGTATCTGCCCAAGGAATAGCTTCTTCAAGAGGAACGACTTTGAGACCTTCAGCTTTGGCTTGCTTGGCTTTGTTTGCGTCTACTTCAACTACTTGAACATCAACGCCGCTGTCGCGAAGGTTAAGCGCATGAGCATGACCTTGCGAGCCAAAACCAATAATGACCACTTTTTTGCTTTTGATCAATGAAGGATCTGCATCAGTATCGTAATAAATGTTAGCCATAATAAGCCTCCTAATTAATATAAAAGTTGATTTAATAAGTGTCGGAAAGTGAAGCGCCGCTTTGAGTTTTTCCTCTTAGCATAGCTACCTGACCGGTACGTACCATTTCCAAAATACCCATAGGCGTTAACAGTTCTACTAAACCTTCAATTTTTTCTTCTGTGCCGGTAATTTCAACAATTACTGAATCGGAAGCAACATCAACGATCTTTGCCCTAAAAATGTCGGCAAGGCTGGCAATTTCGGAACGTTTTTCGGGCGTTGCCTGAACTTTAATAAGAGCTAAATCGCGGGTAACTGTAGGTTGACTAGTTAGATCCTGTACGTCTATGACATTGACTAGCTTATAAAGATTAGCTTCAATGATTTTAACTGTTTCGGGAGTGCCGTCAACAACAATGGTCATGCGTGAAATTTCGGGGTTTTCAGTATGTCCGACATTCAACGATTCGATGTTGTAATTGCGGCGTCGAAAGAGAGAAGCGATGCGGTTGAGCACGCCGGGTTTATTTTCCATTTTTGCGATCATGGTGTATTGCATAAGATTCCTCCGCTAGACTCACCTTCAGCGAGAAGTAGGGTTGCTTTTATTTTTGAGGGGGCGACGAAGCATGTCGTGCAAATCTGCTCCGGCTGGGACCATGGGGTAGACATCCTCTTCTTTTTCTACATGGAAATCAATGAGGACAACGCCTGGGGTTTTATGAGCAAATTCGATGGCAGAAAGAACATCTTTTGGTGAAGTTACCCGTTGAGCTGGGATGCCATGAGCGTCGGCAATTTTGACGAAATCTGGTCCGCTGATGGAGGTTACTGCATAACGTTTATCATGGAAAAATTCCTGCCATTGTCTGACCATGCCAAGAAATTGATTATTCATAATAAGAATTTTTATATTAGCCCCTTCTTGTACAGCTGTAGCCAATTCGGCTTGAGTCATTTGAAAACTTCCGTCTCCATCAATTACCCAAACTTCCTTGTCTTTATGAGCAAACCATGCTCCGATGGCGGAAGGCAGTCCAAAACCCATTGTGCCCATACCGCCTGAAGTAATAAGACGATAAGGTTGATCAAAGCGGTAATATTGTGCAGTCCACATTTGATGCTGCCCGACGCCGGTGGTAACAATGGCATTGCCTTTAGTATATTCCCAAAAATCGCGAATGATGTGGGCTGGGTAGAGCTTGTTTTCATCTTCCCAATGTAAAATATCGCGTTTATGAGATTCTGTTCGCCATTCTGCAATTTGATCAAGCCATTCCTCATGTTCCTTTGGAGCAGTTTTATCAGTCAAGCTTTTGAGAACAGTTTTAACGTCACCGAGCAAGGTAACATCGGCAATTACATTCTTTTGGATTTCAGCTGGGTCAATATCTAAGTGAATTTTACGAGCAGAGGGTGCATAAGTGCGCAAGTTGCCGGTAACTCGATCGTCAAAGCGCATTCCCATAGCAATGATAAGATCTGCATTTTGAATGGCTAAGTTGCAGTAGGCTTCTCCATGCATTCCCATCATGCCTAAGCTGTAAGGATGAGAAGCTGGGAATGAGCCGATTCCTAGCAAGGTCATAGCAACAGGAGCTTGAATTTTTTCGGCAAATTGATGCAGCTCATCCATTGCCCCTGCCATCAACACGCCATGACCAGCTAAGATTACTGGACGTTGGGCTTGTGCAATCAATTGAGAAGCTTTTTCTAATGATTCTTCAGTGGCTTGAATTCTTGGACGGTAGCCCGGTAAAGAAACTTTTTCGGGAAAGATGAATTCAGCTTCCTCAAGCATGGCATTCTTGCAGAAGTCAATCAGAACTGGTCCAGGTCGTCCGCTGCGGGCAATGTAAAAAGCTTCGCGCACTGTTTCTGCAATTTGGGAAGCATTTGTGATTAAGTAATTATGTTTTGTGATCGGCAAGGTAATGCCAGTGATATCCACTTCTTGAAAAGCATCTTTGCCGACTAAGGATGCCGGTACCTGACCGGTGATAAAAACTGTTGGAATGGAATCCATCATAGCGGTGGCGATGCCTGTTACTAGGTTGGTAGCACCTGGTCCGGAGGTTGCCATAGCAACCCCGACTTTGCCCGAAGCACGTGCGTAACCATCAGCGGCGTGTGCTGCCCCTTGCTCATGACGGGTTAAGACAAAGTGGATGGGATATTTCAGCATGGCATCCAAAAGAGGAATGAGCACTCCGCCGGGATAGCCGAACATCACTTCAACCCCTTCTCGAACCATGCATTCCCAAAAGATATCTGTTCCTGCTAATTTCATGTTAAATTACTCCTCACTGCTTAACGATTAAACAGAGCTTATGATATGAGAGCTGCACCTAGATTGGCACTGCTGACAAATTTAGCATAACGACGCAGCCAAGGACTTTTCACCTTAGGCTCAAAAGGTGGCAGTTTGGCAAGGCGAGCTTGAATTTCTTGATCGCTGAGGTGAACTTGAATGCTTTTGGTTTCAAGATTGATCTCGATGATATCGCCGGGCTGCAATGCGGCAATTGGACCACGAGCAGCTGCTTCGGGACTAACATGTCCAATGCAAAGACCGCGCGTACCACCGGAAAAGCGTCCATCAGTAATGAGAGCAACTTTTTCTCCTAAGCCCATTCCCATGATAGCTGAGGTAGGTGTTAACATTTCCTGCATACCTGGTCCGCCGCGAGGACCTTCATAGCGGATGACAACGACCTCGCCCGGCTGCACTTCACCACGCAAAATACCGGTAACAGCTTCATCTTGACTTTCATAGATGCGGGCAGGACCGCTGTGTTTGCGCATAGTGGCGACAACACCGCCAGTTTTTATCACTGCACCCTGTGGGGCAAGATTGCCAAACAAGATAGCTAAACCACCGCTGCTTGCGTGGGGATTTTTAAGCGGGCGAATAACTTCAGGATCGCTGACTTTAGCATTACGAATGGATTCGCCCAGTGAAACACCGCTGACGGTTTGGCGGTCGAGATGGAGAATGCCAAGCGAGCTTATTTGATTAAGAATAGCTGGCACTCCGCCGGCGCGGTGAACGTCTTCGATGTGCCAGGGGCCGGATGGACTGACTTTGCAAAGGTAAGGCACTTTTGTTGAAATCTCGTCAATCCGCTCTAGGGGATAATCAATGCCGGCTTCGTAGGCGAAGGCGAGGGTGTGAAGTACTGTGTTTGTGCTGCCCCCCATAGCCATATCAAGAGAAAAAGCATCATCAATAGCCTCGCGAGTTACAATTTTACGCGGTGTTAAGTCTTTTTCGATCAATGTGAAGATAAGCTGAGCAGCGCGTTTGGCTAAAGCTTCTCGGTCTTCACTTAGGGCAAGGGCTGTGCCGTTAAAGGGGAGAGCTAAACCAATGGCTTCGAGTAGGCAATTCATAGAATTAGCGGTGAACAAGCCGGAGCAAGAACCGCAGGAAGGGCAGCCGTTTCGCTCAAGCGTAAGAAGTCTTTCCATGTCAATTGTTCCGGCTTTGTATGCGCCAACACCCTCAAAGACGCTGATAAGATCAACAACTTCTCCTTGGGGAGTTTTGCCAGCAGTCATTGCGCCGCCACTGACGAAAATGGTGGGAATATCTACTCGCAGAGCGCCCATTACCATACCGGGTACAATCTTATCGCAGTTTGGA
>Ga0138355_1046136_pt1 | contig 10898 bp, 8 predicted proteins | sample YNPNP_1300MetaT_FD_101540 | JGI IMG/M metagenome (GOLD analysis project Ga0138355, IMG submission 101540) | Anoxygenic and chlorotrophic microbial mat microbial communities from Yellowstone National Park, USA - YNP NP_1300 MetaT (Metagenome... ...
AAATTATAAATCGAATTTCGTTAATAATTGTGGTGTTTGCGGCAACTTTAAATATTCGATTATCAGCCGGTGATGGATTGTTATTTAAGCCATTGATAGGAAATATTTACGAAAGCCGATTGGGTGGAGTTTTAACAAATAACCAAGATAAATTAAGATTGGATATTGGCGGAAATTATGATTTCTATCAAAATACAGCAAAACCAAGTTTTTTATGGGCAATTGGAGGAGAATTTTTCACTTATACACGGTTGAGGAGTGAAGGAAATTTTAAATTTCCAGTGGAAACAACCGACTTTTATTTTGGAATAAATGCATCATTTAAATTTTCGATTATAGATCTACCAATTGAATCTCGATTGAGAATTGCACACATTTCAACCCATCTATCAGATGGCTATTCGAGCAATAGCGTTTTTTTTCAAGAGCCATTTGTTTATTCCCGAGAATTTTTGGATTTAACATTTGCAAGTAAATTTGGTGATTTTCGACCCTATCTGGGCAGTATCATTGTATTTTCTTATATTCCCAAAGATGTAAATCTGATTATTCCCCAACTTGGATGTGAATACAGAAAGCATTTATTCAGTCAATTCGATTTTGCACTTGCATACGACCTAAAAATAAATGGATATCAAGACCAAAATTTACAAAAAAGAATTTATAAAGCAATGAATATGATTGTCGGCGGTATTATGATTCGTACTGATGAAAATCGAGGTATTTTTTTTAAAATTGAAAGGTATTTTGGTGCAAACTACTACGGACAATTCTACAAGCAGTGCGATAATTACTATGGAGTTGGGTTTGAATTAGTGTATTATTAGTGACTTTTATCTTATAGTAGATTATTTAAGTTTAATTAAATTTGCATTTTAGTAAAGAACAAAATGAAAATCAAATCTTTCCAAGAAATTGATAAACCCAAAAGCAATTGTGGTGTTTTTGGTATATACGGACATCCCAAAGCTTCTTTTATGGCATACTATGGATTATTTTCGATGCAACATCGGGGACAAGAAGCTGCTGGGATAACATCTTTTTATTACGACGAAAAGAAGAAAAAAAACAGATTTGCCTATAACAAAGGAACTGGTCTTGTATCGGAGGTTTTTTCGGACCCTACAATATTCGACAATGTTTTGAAAGGAAATGCCGCAATTGCCCATAATCGCTACTCAACAACTGGATCGACAACGAGATCGAACATCCAACCCTTTAATATGATCTACAAAAGCGGTTTGCTGTCGATTGCCCACAATGGTAACTTGACCAATACAACACAACTTCGCAATGAATTACAAGAGAAAGGTGCAATTTTTCAGACCACAACCGATAGCGAATTGTTTTTGCATTTGATTGCACATAGTGGCAAAAATACCCAAATCGAGCAAATCCACGAAGCTTTGAATATTGCTAAAGGAGCATTTTCGTTGGTGATTTTAACAAATGATGCAATGGTTGGGGCTCGCGACCCATACGGAGTGCGTCCTTTGAGTATAGGAAAATTGGATTACGAAGGTGGAACAAGCTATGTTCTGGCAAGCGAGACCTGTGCTTTCGACATTATCGGAGCGGAATACATCAGAACAGTTAATCACAACGAAATTGTCATAATCGACCAAGAAACACTAAAAACTGGCGAGATTAGATCCTTGAAAATTTGGGAACAGGACCCACCACAATCTAAACATTGCATTTTTGAATACATATATTTTGCTCGCCCCGATAGTAAAATCTTTGGTGAAAATGTCGACAAAATTCGACGAAAATTAGGCAAAGTTTTGGCCGAAACCCATCCCGTTATTAAAGATGATGACGAAAAAGTTAATGTTATAGCAGTTCCCGATAGTGGGAATACAGCAACATTGGGCTTTGCAACACAAAACAATAAGTTGAATTATCCAACAAAATTTGAATTTGGATTAATTCGTAGTCATTATGTCGGGCGTAGCTTTATTTCCCCCGGTCAAGATGCTCGAGAACTTAAAGTGAAAATGAAATTCAATTTAGTTAAGGGAATAATTGAAGGGAGACACATCACAATAGTCGACGATTCGATTGTTAGAGGAACCACTTCCAAAATTTTAGTAAAGTTAATTCGCCAAGCCAAACCAAAATCCTTGGATATGAGAATAACATCTCCACCTGTTAAATTCCCTTGCCATTACGGTATGGATTTCCCAAGTAGAGAGGAACTTATTGCAAATCACCACAATTCCGAAGAGGAAATTGGCCGCGAAATTGGTGTTGATTCTCTTAAATACTTGCCAATCCATAAATTAATGGAAGTTGTTCCTAACGGAGGCAAAATTGGCTATTGCACTGCTTGTTTTACTGGTGAATACCCAATTCCAATTGAAGAAAATTTAAATAAAACATCAACTGAATAATGTTTTATGTTAAACAGTAAATTAGGCAATATAGGCGAGCAAATAGCAGTTGATTATCTTACATCCTTGAATTACAAAATAGTTAAACGGAATTTCCATTTTGGGAAAATAGGGGAAATTGATATAGTTGCCGAAGATGGCGATTTTTTAGTTTTTTGTGAGGTAAAAACTCGCTCCAATCAAACTTATGGTACAGGATTGGATGCAATCAATCCCAAAAAGCAAAAACAAATTGTTAATGTTGCCAAAGGATATTTAACAATCAACAAAATCACCGATAAAAGCTGCCGATTCGATGCAATTATTATAAACTTTAGAAATAATAATTACAAAATTGAACATTACAAAGATATTATTTTTTCAATTTAATTTACGAGTTTTATATGATTAGAAAATTGTTATATTTAATTCTATTCCTAACTAATCTACAAGCAATTTACTCTCAGACAATATCTTATTCCTACGATCCATCAACTAATTTTAACAAAAGAATTGTTAACTACAAGCATATCGAGGCAATCCTAAGTTTTGAACCAAAATTGAACAAAACAATTGGGGATGTTACTTTTACATTTTCCAAACTTTCCGAAAAATATTCAGAATTAAAGTTCTATGCTCCAAATTTTAAAATTAAAAATATTACAATTGAAGGTAGAGAATGCAAATACAACTTTGAAGGAAATGATTTGATAATCCAAAATCCCGTGATATTAAATGATAATAAGGAATATAAACTCAACATAAAATACGAAGTTGAAACATTTCAAGGAGAAATTTACTTTATTGGCTGGAACGATCCAACTAATCGAAGATTAAAGCAAATATGGGCACATCGACCGCACGGTTGGCTGCCTTATGCTGACTGTAGATTGACAATGGATTTTAAGATAACCTTCGATACTGCTTTCAAAGTTTTTACCAACGGAAAAAGAGTTAATGTTTACAAAAATAATGATGGGACTGCAACTTGGCATTATAAATTGGAGAATATTCATCCTTTTTTCTCAACATCAATAGTGATTGGCAAAATGGATTGGATTACGCTTAAATCTAAAAGTGGTGTGGAAGAAGAACTATGGTTTTATGAGTGGGAACGACATAAAATCGAAACAACGTACCAATATTCAACCGAAATGATTGATTTTTTGGAAGAGGAATTATCAGTTCCATATCCTTATGCATTATACAAGCAAGCTCCAGTTGCTGATTACCAATACGGAGGAATGGAAACCACAACTGCAACAGTGTTTGGTGATTATATGTTCATCGACCAGGGAGCTTATTGGCAACGAAATTATATCAATGTTAATGTCCACGAACTTGTCCATCAATGGTTTGGAGACGCAATTACCCATATATCAATTTCTAATGTGTTTTTGACCGAATCCTTTGCAACTTATTATGCAAAGCTTTTTGAACGAAAGATCTTTGGAGAAAATCATTATGATTGGGAAAGGATTAAAGAAATAGAAAAAGCTTTCGAAGCTGCTGCAAGGGATAATCTGCCTGTTGCAAGTTCCATAAGTGGAGTTGAAAGGATTTACCAAAAAGGCTCGTTGGTTTTGGATATGTTGCGAGATGAAGTAGGGGATAGTGACTTTAAAAAAGCAATTACACTTTATACAAAAAAACATCTCTACGGTGAAACTTCAATTTATGACTTGCAAAAAGCATTTTATGATGTTACAGGAGATGACTATGATTGGTTTTTTGAGCAATGGTTCCGTCGTGGAGGCGAACCGTCATTGGAAGTATCTTACCAACAAGTGGAAAAAAATGGTCAAAAATTTACTCAAGTAGGGATTGAACAAATTCACGAAACAAATGAATTAGTGAAACTTTTTAAGATAAACACAAAAATTGATATTTATTACACCGATGGAACAACTTCTTCTTTTTCAATTAATTTGCATAAAAAGTTCCATCAATTCGAGTTTCAAAATCCCGAAGGAAAAGATTTAGACTTCATTATATTAGACCCTAATTACCGTATAATAAAAAAAATAAAATATTTGCAAAATATAGAACAAACATTCAAACAAGCTTTGAAAGCCAAACATCTTATCGATAGATACTTTGCTTTGTTATCTTTAAAAAACATTGAATGGAACAAGAAAAGGGAAATACTACATCAAATTTATTTTAACGAAACATACCACTTACTCAAATCCGAAGTCATCAAACAGATAAAAAACAATTTTGATGATTTGTCGATTAAAATATTGAAAGATGCTTGCTTAAGTAACGATCCATTAATTGTCCAATCACTTGTCGAGAGCATTCGTATCATACCTAATGAAATCAAAAGTGAATATGAAAAGATTTTAAATAACATCTCTTATAAAAATGTTGAACTTGCTTTGGATAATTTATGCAGTTCGTTTCCCAAAGAAGCTATGAAATATCTCAAAATCACTGCAAACAAAGAAGGTTGGCGAGGTAGGAACATCAAAATGAAATGGTTGGAATTAACTTATCTTAACGGTAATAAAAATGTATTGAAAGATATTATTGATTACACTTCGATTAGCTACGATTTCGAAACTCGGTTGAATGCTTTATCTATTTTACGTAAAATTAATTATTTAGATAGGGAAGTTGCTCGTAATTTGTTGCTCTCGGCAATTCATTGGAATCCAAAATTGTTCCGTCCTGCAAGAGAAATTTTAGATTATTATTTAAAACAAAGCAATTATAATGAATTAATTAAACAAAGCTTCATTAATTCCAATTGGCTTGAATGGGAGAAAAACCAAATCAACAAATTAATTAATAACTAAATTATAGCTTGTCCTTACTTTTTATCAAGTTTTAAAAAAATACAATGATGGCAATAAAATAGGCTGTTTCGGGATTAACAAAACAGCCTATCGAAATTGTGTTTCAAATATTAATTGTAATTCTTAACTAATTCGTTATCGTTCCACCTGGAAAGCCCGGGAACAAGTTAGGTCCATCAACTTTAATCTCACCAAATTGGGCTTCGTATCTTTTCACATTATCGTTTAATGCACGAACCAAGCTTTTGGCGTGAACCGGGGACATTATGATCCTTGCATAAACTTTTGCTTTGGGCACTCCAGGCAATATACGAGTAAAATCGATAACAAATTCTGCATTTGAATGGGAAATTATTGCTAAATTAGCGTAAATACCTTCGGCTTCTTTTTCGCCCAATTCGATATTGATTTGTTGGGGTTGTTGTGGATTTTCGGGGTTTTGCGGTTTATTATCCATAATTATTTACCTAATTTGTTTTGATAGTACTTCATTTTTTCGACATTTTTGGTGTATCCAAAAATTTTGACTAATTCCATATAATAATATTCTTTTTGATTTTGTGGAATATAATTTTCGATTTGTTCTAATTTTTCGATATAGTTATTCATTTTGGCTTTATCATCCATCACGAAGTAAATATTGACCAAATCGGAATAAACTTGAAAATCGTATTTGTATTGCTCGGTTTTCAAAGCCATTTCGAAGTACTTTGCTGATTCGCGTAAATCTGGGAAGTAGGATTCCAAATCTGGTTTATAAGTTGATTTGTATTTTTTGTCTGCTTCTTCCTTTTTTCGTTCGGCGTCTAATTCTTCTTTAATTTTGGCTTGGATAATGCTGGCTCGGTTCTTGTAGGATGATGCAATATTGCGGATAGCTAAATCGTAGTTTGGGTCGATTTCCAAAGCTTTTTTGTAGTATTCGATTGATTTATCGAATTGTTTGGTAGTTTGGTATAAATCACCTAATTGAGCATAAAAAATTTTATTTTTTGGATTTTCCTTAATTAGCTGGAGTAGGTAGGATTCGGCTTCGTCCATTTTTCCTAAATCTTGATAGATTTGGACCAAAAAGGCGTTAGCATTAGTATTGCTTGGCTCCAACACACCCAAAAGTTTAACGTGTTTCAAAGCTTCTTCATATTTTTTTCGACCATAATTTATTTGGGCTAATGCAGCAATAGGACCAACGTTAAATGTGCTCCATTGAGATTGTTCGTTTGGTAACCAATGAGTTGGAGGATTAACGCGCCAACCAACCAATGAAAAATTCAAATCCTTTTTGTTGTCTTTGAAGAAGAAATATACATCTTTTCCATCAATTTCATAAAAATCAGTGAGTAAAGAATCGCCCGAAGAACCAGATATACCAGTTGTTAGCTTTGGCTTGCCGAATTGTGTTAACATATCTCGACGAGGTTTTTGAAGGTATACCCCACGAGAGGTAATCCAGTCAATTTCGTTCTTACTTTTGTTTATGAATTCCATATATTCCGATATAGCCGACAAAGTGTCGCCTCGTAATTCGTATGCTTGGCCAATAAACCCATAAAAATCCAGCATTTCGGGGCGAACCGATTTGCCAATTTCAAAATAGTTTATTGCCGAATCAAGAAATTTTTTATTTTGGGTGGAAAAATACCTATTAAAGTTTTCGATACCAGAATTGTAGCAGTCTACCCATATTTTATTAATCAATAATTTTGGTCGTTGAGCAAGTTTGGTGTCTTTATTTTGAATTTGATCTGCTTTAACTGCAAACTCTGCAGCTTTTTTCAAATTCCCCTTCATCATATAAATGTCTGCTATCAGCATATATGCTTCGTCGCTTTGTGGATTTTCGGTTAATTCTTGTTGTGCAAAATCCATTGCCTTATCGTAGTCTCCATTTTTGAATGCAACTTTTGCAGTTGTCATTTCCCTTGATGAACATTGAAAACCTTGTAAAATTAGAGCACTAATGATGGTAATTAAGGTTAATTGAATTAATTTTTTCACTTTATTCACCTGTAATTTTTGTTTTTTATAATTTACAAAATTAAAAAGAATTCTTACAATATTTTTTATGTTTGTGTTAATTTATCTTGTAATTATTAATTATTTGGTAAATTTCAACTTTATTGTTTTCGCTCGTAATAATAAAGTAGACAATATGCCCCAAATTAATATTTAAATTCTCGATTTTTGTAACTAACTCGTTCTCGGGTAATCGATATAATAAAATGCTGAAGGGGATTGATGGAAATGCAATATTATCTGTTATTGCATTTTTAAGTAAATTGTACTCCAGATTTTGCGGTAAATCGCTAACCAAAACTATTCTTAATTTATCAATATTAGAGAAATTAGCAAATCTTAAATACAAATTGTTGTTAGATTGGTTGATATTTTCCCAAATCAACATATTTTCGATTGTTTCATTGCTGCGATAAAGCAACATTGAATAAAATTGGTTCGCTTCGGTTTGCACAATTGTATTCAATACTATGCTATCATTCCTTTTTATTTTAAAATCGACTATTCCCGACTGGAATTTAAGATAATTTTGATGTGATACATTTGGAGTTTTTTTTAACTGAAAAATTTTGATATTCATCGAATAAATATCATATGGTTGGGTATTGTTTAACAAATTGATAAAAGAAAGATATGAACTTTCCTTGGGTATAAAGCCTTTATCGGTATTAAGATTTGGGGGACATTCACATCCCAATAATAATATCAAATGAATTATGAGTGGATAAGTTATAAAACGCATTAAAGCTTAATGTTTAGCCCATATACAAAATTAAATTTATTTGTTGAATAAATTTTGTTTTCAACATTATAAATTAACATTGAATTATGTAAACCAATATTAAGTGCAATTAAATTCCAAATTGGAATGTTTGCACCTATTTGTCCTTTGATTATTGGGCCAACTTGAGTTCCACCGATTGTTAGGTCGAAGTAGGGAATAAAAGCTCCACCAAAAGGTGCTTGAAAATAATTGTACCTGTAGGAAATTCCCATATATATCAAATTGGGTGACTGAATTTGTAGGAATTGTTTTCCTTGAATTGTTCGCGTGAATTCTTGTGGAAAGTTTTCGTATCCTACATTTAAACCAATGGCATTGCTCGAATTCAAGTAGTATAAAGTATTGAAATCAAATTGATTTATCCCAGTATTTTTCAGACCATTTGGTGTCGCAGTTTGAGTGATAATATTCAACAAATTTATTTCGAAGCGATAATCTTTTGGAAGCAGCGGGCTAATTAAATCATTCAAAGACAATGTGGTATTAACTGGATTGTTTTGAGTTGAATAAACCAAGTTCAAAGGCAAATTGGTTATTTTGGCAGTAGATGAATTCGAAAATGACAATGGATTGAAGGTATTGGGAGTTGCTTTTTCTTTGCTCAAAATCTGCGTTTCGTTGGTTTCGTTTGTTGAAGAATTCTGCAAGTGATTAGAAGTGATACTTTGAAAGTTAGTAGTATTTGATTGATTAGAGTATTGATTTTTATAGTAATTATCTATGGAATTTAATAAAATTGAGTAATTTGCTAAACTTATTAAATAATTATGATTATATTTTATATTACTTTGATTTAGTTGAGTTTTTGTGTTCATATTCGTTGTGTTTGAATGGAGATTGTTAAAATACATTTCCGAAGATGAAACCAAAGGAAAATTATTCTTACTTGAATGAGTTATTTCGTTTTGTCCCATCGATTTATATTGATTATATAATTGTCCAAAATAAAAAATTGAGAGAGTGATAAGCAGGAACAAAGCTAAAGCTAAACCAAATTTTGTATAACGAGATTGGACAACATTTTGCCATAGATTAATCAAAGAACTTTGTTTAATCCCCAAAGTATGATAGATATTATTTGTAACATACGACGGAACTGGCAATGGTTTGAATGCTTGGTTCAGTTTTAATAAAATTTGGATTTGTTGGGTAAATTCTTCTCGGGCAGCTTCGTCGTAGAAAAGGTGCTCGAAAAGAATATCCTTGTTCTCTGGATCAATTTTGCCGTCAATAAAATCCATAATTAAATTTTGCTTATTCATTTATTTTTCTCCTTAATTTTCTCTTTAAAATGAGGTTCAAGCATTTTTTGTAATTTGCCTAATGCTCGATAAACTTTGGTTCTTAATGTTGCTTGATTGGTCATTGTGATTTCGGAAATTTCTTCGTAATTCAAACCCTGAATATAGCGAAGGACAAAAATCTCTTTGAGAGCAAAAGGCAATTTTTCGATAGCCAAATTTATTAATTCGGATAGATCTTTGTTTTCGAAAGTGTTTTCGGTTATTTCTAATTCTTCGTCTTGCAAAGGTATTTTCTCTTTTTTGTTTCGTAGAATAGCGTAAGCGTGATTTCTGGCACTTTTGTATAGATATCCACTTAAAGATGAATAGCTTTGGAATTCGGAGTGCTGGTAGAATTTTACGAAGGTTTCTTGGGTTATGTCGCTTGCATCTTGGGTGTTACCGGTTAAATGGACGCAGTAGTTATAAATTCGAGCTGAATAGCGATTGTAGATTTCTGTAAAGATATCATTTCGGTTTTTCTTATCCTTACAGAATTGTTCAAAAAGTTGGTCATCGCTATATGTCGAATATTTTTTCAAAGTTATCTCCAGTATGCATCAACCACATTGCTTGCGTAATAAATTGAATTTGTTATTTTTATCTCATCATTTGTGTTATCAACATAGAATAAGTATAATTTTTTGGGAGTTGTAAGTTCATTATTGCAATTAATTTTGAATGCAAGAAACATATGACCATCCTTTTTCCATCGTATATCAATATACCTTGAACATTGCTCAAATTCAGTCAATTGATATATTTTAACTTTTGCTTCATCGAATTTAGCTCCCCAAATAACTCCATCATTGCTTACTAAAATGGCTGTTTTGCCATCTTTTGAAATCTCGCCAGTATGAAGTTGAATAACGCTTTTACTTAGGGCATATTTTGTTGATTTATTTGATTTTAAATCGATCAAATTTAAATAAAAAGCATTTTCGTCGTTAGCAATAAAGAACACCTTGTTGTCGTCGGTTATTGATATTCGTGTATCTTGACCAAAAAGTCTTGTTTGACCATAAAAGTTATACTCTTGGACAATTTCGTCGGGCTTTAGTATATCTATGACTGATAATTTAATTTCATTTTGGGATTGTTCCAAAAAGCATAGATATTTTCCATCATTAGTGAATACGGGTATAGAACTTTCGAGAAAATTATTTGTTATTTTATCGATATAAGTTGTTTTGGTCGAAATATTATTAATCCAAAGATAAAGTTGTCCCTTCCCGCCCGAAAAAGCAATGGCATTACTTTTAGGAGAAATCACCGGATTGATAATCGAAAATATCTGATTTTCGATTTCTATTATTTTTCTACTTTTCGAAAAGATATTTCCAATAAACAAAGCAGAGTAAATATCCTTATAATTTTTGATAATATAACAAAAATCCCCATTCTCGGCAATTGAAGAATGAGACGATATATCGAATATAATTTCTCTAAAACTAAAGTTTGAAATGTTGGACAAAACAAGTATACTTTTACCATTTTGGGAATTATATGAAATTAAAATCTCATCTTGCAACGAAGAATCATCGGGATCGTTAGGACACAAATTGCAACCTTCGAATAGAACAAGAATTACCAAAGCAGCAATAATATCAAGCAATATTTTAATAGCCTTTTTCAATTTGTA
>Ga0138355_1026260_pt1 | contig 10844 bp, 8 predicted proteins | sample YNPNP_1300MetaT_FD_101540 | JGI IMG/M metagenome (GOLD analysis project Ga0138355, IMG submission 101540) | Anoxygenic and chlorotrophic microbial mat microbial communities from Yellowstone National Park, USA - YNP NP_1300 MetaT (Metagenome... ...
CGTTGACGGTGGCCTGCCTCGAGCGGATTGCAGCGCTTAATCGAGCTGGGCCGTGCCTCAACGCTCTCATCGAGGTCAGCCGGACAGCGTTGGAAACGGCGATTGCACTTGATCAAGAACGTGCGAGACGTGGGCCGCGTAGTCCGTTGCACGGTATACCGATTGTGCTTAAGGACAACATTGACACGCTGGATGACACCGCAACGACTGCCGGTTCATTGGCGCTGCTTGGCTCGCGTCCGGCCAGCGAAGCCACCGTTGCCGCTCGTTTACGGGCCGCTGGCGCTGTTATTCTCGGCAAAGCGAACTTGAGCGAGTGGGCGAATTTCCGCAGTACAACCTCATCAAGCGGCTGGAGTGCTCGTGGCGGACAGGCGCGGAATCCGTATGTTCTGACGCGCAGCCCATGTGGTTCGAGCTCGGGATCGGCGATTGCGGTGGCAGCCAGTCTTTGTGTTGCGGCAATCGGCACTGAGACCGACGGCTCGATCTCGTGTCCATCGGCATTGTGTGGTGTGGTTGGCATCAAACCTACGGTTGGCTTAACCAGTCGTGCAGGGGTAGTTCCGATCAGCTCAACGCAAGATACCGTTGGTCCTCATGCCCGTTGTGTGGCCGATGCGGCGACTGTGCTCGGCATCATTGCCGGTCCAGACCCTCGCGATCCGGCAACGGCGGCCGCTGCCGGTCATGCTCGTCCTGACTACCGTAGTTGTCTCCAGGCTGATGCACTACGCGGCGCACGGATCGGTGTTTTGCGCAGTGACCGCTTCGCCGGTTTTGGTCGTCACGTTGAACGTGCGTTAACAACGGCGCTGATGGTGATGCGTGATGCGGGTGCGCATGTGGTTGATCCGGTCTCGCTACCCGATGAGGTGCTATCGTTTAATGATGCTGAGCTAACCGTGCTGATCTACGAATTCAAAGCCGCGCTGAATCGTTACCTGGCGAGTCGTGTTCCTGATCCGCAGGCATCGGTTTCTTCACCACGTTCGTTAGCAGAATTGATTGCCTTTAACGAACAACATGCCGATCAAGAATTGCGCTTCTTTGGGCAGGAATTGCTGCTGCGGGCCGCTGCCGCCGGTGACCTGGATGATCCAGTATATCAGCAGGCGCTGACGGCCAGTCGTGATGCCAGCCGTCAGGCTCTTGATACCCTGCTCTACGAACAGCAGCTCGATGCACTGGTTGCACCGGCAACCGGTCTAGCCTGGCCGATTGATCTGATTGGTGGCGACCGTTATCCTGGCGGGAGTAGCTCACTCGCTGCCCGTGCTGGTTATCCGATGGTAACCGTGCCGGCAGGTATGGCATTCAGTTTGCCGATTGCGATCAACTTCATCGGTACGGCGTGGTCGGAACCGATGCTGATCCGATTGGCATACGCTTTTGAGCAGGCTACGCGATTGCGCGAACCACCAACGTATCGTCAGCGTATCGAGGGTGATGACTAAGAGCCTATCCGGAATACCCTGTCGTAGAAGAAGATTCGGTTGGGGCGCAGCGCCGCTGCGCCCGTACATTTATCAGGTTGTATCCGCCGTACCGTGAGACGATTATTCGGATAGGCTCTAAGTGTGTATCTGAATACGCTGAGAGGATGAGTTGCAACCGTGTCAGTGTCCGTCCTGCGGAGCGCGGCTGGCGGCCCTCACCTTCCCCCTGGCCTCCTTCCTCTCCGCTACGGGGAGCGGAAGGGGGAAGGTGGGGTGCGGGAACGAAAGAATGTTGACAACGTTCCGAATGGTTGTCCAGGCACGGTACGTGCCCAATGAAAAATCCAGGTTTTTGATCAGGTTTTGAGACGGTGGACTGCTGAAACGATGCTTCAGCAGTCCATATATCTTAGCGGCGTGTCCCATACGGATGGGCTGCCTTCACCGCACCTCAAAAACTTCTTTATCAACCAGCTCGACTTCAACCGGATAATGTCCGGTGAAACAGCCGGTACAGAAGGTTGACGGATCACGACCGGTAGAACGGATCAGACCTTCAAGGCTCAGATAGGCCAGACTATCGGCACCGAGGTGTTGCCGAATGCCCTCAATCGTCAGGCGGTGTGCGATCAATTCAGGGTAGGTCGCCATATCAACCCCCAGGAAGCAAGGATGGCGAATAGGTGGCGATGAGACGCGCACGTGTACTTCGCGTGCACCGGCTTCACGGAGCAATCGCACAATCGGCCCACTGGTGTTACCGCGCACGATGCTGTCGTCAACCAGCACCACACGTTTCCCGGCAAGATTATCGGGAAGCGCATTGAACTTGAGGGCGATACCCAATTGACGGAGCCGGTCGTCGGGTTGGATAAATGTGCGACCGATATACCGATTCTTGATTAACCCTTCTGAATAGGGAATCCCTGACTCTTGGGCATAACCAATTGCTGCGGGTGTCGCACTATCAGGCACCGCTATCACCACATCGGCGTCACAAGGTGCTTCACGGGCCAGTTCACGTCCCTGCGCCACCCGAATTGCGTGTAACACTTTACCATGAAGTATGCTGTCGGGTCGTGCGAAATAGATATACTCGAACAGACAGGCAGCAGTCCGCAACGATGGTTGAAGCGTAATCGTTTGTGGGCCATCGAGCGTAATCTTTACAATCTCACCTGGTTAAATTTCGCGCACAAAGGTTGCGCCAATAGTCCCAAGAGCGCAGCTTTCCGAAGCCACTACCCAGCCCTGATCGCTTAGTTGCCCTAGACACAAGGGGTGTAGGCCCCACGGATCACGTACCGCGTAAAGTGCATCGCGAGTCAGTACGGTTAGACAGTAGGCACCCTGGGCACGCACCATAAAGACCTTTAACTTCTCTTCCCATGTGCGCCCTTCGCCCCCGGCCAGCATTTGGGTAATGACCTCACTGTCACTGCTACTCGTCAGACCTACGCCGCGCTGTAGCAATTCGCGTCGCAGCACCGCTGCGTTGGTCAGGTTGCCGTTGTGTCCGACGGCCAGTGGGCCTAATGCGCTCTCGACCACGAAGGGTTGCGCGTTTTCAAGTTTTGATGAACCGGTGGTTGAATAGCGGGTATGACCAATCGCCATGTAGCCGCTCAGCGGACGTAATTTCTCTTCATCAAAGACCTGGGCTACCAGCCCCATGTTTTTGTAGTAGCGAATACTGCGGCCGTTACTCACTGCAATGCCGGCACTTTCCTGACCGCGATGTTGGAGCGCGTAAAGACCAAAAAATGTCAGGCGGGCAACGTCGGCGTCAGCGGCAACAATCCCGAAAATACCACATTCGTGAACTGGTTTATCGTCTGATACAGTGGGGATTGCGAAACCTTCAGCAATGGTATCATTACGATCAGCTACGCCGGTCAGCGATTGATCGTTCATGAGAATGTATCCTCCTGCGCGCAGGTTTGGGGACGGGTTGCATCATTGCATGCTATAGAAAGTATATCACGGATTATGGAACCTTCATTCAATCAATCATTACCATCGCAGCGGATTTCGTGGACAGTTGGTTGTCTGCTGATAGTAATACTGGCGATTGGATTGACGATCAACGGGTTCTTGCGTCTGGTTGAAATCGGTGTAAGCCTGTCTGGAGCTGGTGGCGGAGGACGGCTGATCGTGATTTGGATCAGCCTTGCCATCAGTGCAGTCATCTTCGCGATTTGGGTTGGCTTGACCAGAGGTGCAGTACGCGATGTCGCGTTGCGCTGGCTGGCAGCCTTGCCACTGCCTGCTCTGCTGGCCGGTACCAGCCTTATTCCGTCAGTCGAGAGTCAGTTTCAGGTATTGGTACAGCTCGGCGTGTGCCTGTGCTACGCACTGGGGATCACCTGGCTTACCCGCCACCAACCATTTCACTGGCACTGGTCGCCACTGGTGTTGAGTATTGGCTTGCTTACCAGTCTGCCATGGCTGGTCATTGGCGCACCTGGTTCATGGTTTGATCTGGGGTTGGCCCTCTTGCTCGGCGGAGTGGTTGGCTGGATCGTTGGCCGATTGCTGATGTGGCGGCCACCGTTGAGCTGGCAGCAACCAACGACCGTTGGGGTGTGGCTAGCTGAAGGAGCCGCAATTGGCTTGCTGCTCCTTATAGTCAGTCGTGCACTGGGGCCGAACCACGCAGCGCTCATCTTTTTATTTAGCACACCGGCAGCGGGTTGGCTCTTGCTGTCGTTGGCTAAGGACGCAACCATACCTGCGATTACGTCGGTTGGAACGCTTTTTGGGATGTGGTATATCGGTGTGCCGCTAGCGTTCACCGACTCAGATACGTTGCATCCCCTGTTCCTGTTCGGTAGCTTTCCCGAAGGTTTGCATCTTGCGATCCTGGCGGCAATCGGGCAGACGATCCTGGCGATTCTCGCTATACTGCTGATCCGTTATCTCCCTAACCGGCGCATACATACCATCGGTGCAGGCGTGCTCGCGGTTATGGGTGTCATGCTGCTCATTGTCGGCGGTCGGGCGGCGCCGAATGGCGACCGTCTATTTGTTGTGTTGCGCGATCAGGCGGTGCTTAATGGGCTGGAAACAATTGCCGACTATAACAAGCGGCGAACCGCGGTCTATCAGCGCCTCGTTAGTCACGCCACGATCACGCAAGCGCCGTTACGGTCAACGCTTGACCGCCTGGGTATACGTTACACACCGTATTACCTGGTCAATGGATTAGAGGTAGAAGCCGATCTGCCAGTGCGGCTATGGCTCCAGAGTCGACCAGAAGTGGCCGAGGTAATACCGGTACCCCATCTGCGACCGTTACCGGTTAGCCCGCAAACGGCTGTAGGGAACGAACCGCCTCCGACAGAAACACCTTGGAATCTGGTTGCCATTGGTGCGCCAGAGGTGTGGGCGCGTGGTATTCGGGGGGCAGGCATTATTATCGGTCAGGCCGATTCAGGCGTTGATTACACGCATCCAGAATTGAGTGATGCCTACGCTGGTCGTACAGCGAGTGGTATTGAGCATACCTATCACTGGCTCGATCCCTGGACAAACGCTCCGGCACCGTATGATGTGAGTGGTCATGGTACTCATACACTAGCAACCGTGCTTGGTAAGCAGGTTGGGGTAGCCCCTGACGCCAAGTGGATCGGGTGCGTCAATCTTGCCCGTAACCTCGGCAATGCACCGCGCTATCTTGATTGCATGCAATTTCTCTTCGCGCCATACCCGTCTGGAGGTGATCCCTTTCGTGACGGGAATCCGACGCACGGAGCGCATATTTTGAACAATTCGTGGGGATGTCCTTCCGACTTAGAAGGCTGCACGGTTATGTCACTGCAACCGGCGGTGCGCGCATTACGCATCGCTGGAGTCTTTGTGGTAGCTAGTGCCGGTAACGATGGCCCAGCCTGTGGCTCGCTCAATGCGCCGCTTGCCATTTACGACGAGGTTATGACGGTTGGGGCCGTTGATGCTGAGGGTCGCCTGGCGTTCTTCAGCAGTGTCGGTCCGGTACAGGTTGATGAGAGTCTACGGCCCAAACCCGATCTGGTTGCGCCAGGGGTTGATATTCTGGCGGCTTTTCCCAACCAGAGCTACTACCGTGCCGAAGGCACTTCAATGGCTGGCCCGCATGTTGCCGGTGCGGTTGCACTCATGTGGTCGGCAAATCCTGCGCTCATTGGTGACATCGACACAACCACGCGTATCCTCAAGGAAACGGCCCGTCCTTACCTGCATAGCGACGGTGATCGCTGTGGCGTTGGAAACGGCGTTGGGGCCGGTTTACTCGATGTGGCAGCAGCGGTACGCCGTGCGTTAGGTGGGCGATGAGAAGGGTGCAAGGAGTGTGTAGCGAGGGCGAGAGGTGATGACGCCGAGCGATGGTCTTTCGTCATTCCCAGCAGAGTGCGGTAGAATGCACAATGTGTTACAAAAGAGATGAGGTGGTATGTGAACGAACGACGTAAGTGGTGGGCGCTAGCGGCAGTTGGTAGTGGCGTATTAGTTTCGACCATCGATGGCTCGATTGTCAATATTGCCCTTAATACCCTCGTGCAGGCATTTGCCAGCAATCTGAACATCGTGGAGTGGGTTGTCTTAGGTTATCTGCTGACCCTTGCATGCAGCCTCTTGATTATGGGGCGACTGGGAGATATGTACGGCAAGCGGCGGATATACCTGATCGGATTTGGCCTTTTTACCGTCGCTTCATTGCTCTGCGCAACTGCTCCTTCGATAACAGGACTGATTGCCTTTCGGGTTCTGCAAGGTATTGGAGCCGCAATGATCCAGGCCGTCGGTCCGGCTCTGCTGGTAACGGCTTTTCCTGCTCACGAGCGTGGGTTGGCGCTGGGAGCCATCGGTTCATTTGTTGCTGCTGGTATTCTGATTGGTCCTGCTTTAGGTGGGATTCTGCTGCGCTATGTTGGTTGGGAAGCGATCTTTTTCGTAAATTTGCCCATTGGCATCATTGGCTGGTGGCTAACGATACGTGCGATTGCTCCCGATCAAACGACACGACCCGGACAGCGGTTCGATCTGGTTGGCGCGTTCCTGATGGCGGCTGCCTTGTTCTTCCTGTTATTGGGGCTAACTGAAGGGCCGATATGGGGCTGGCGTGATGCGCGAGTTATTGGTCTCTTTGTTGCCGCACTGATGGGTGGTGTGCTCTTTGTCTTCTGGGAATTGCGTTACCCGCAGCCGATGTTGCAATTGCGTATCTTCCGGCGTCTCGCCTTTTCGCTTAATTTGCTGGCAGCTCTGGTGCTTTTTCTAGGCATTTCATTCAATTTACTACTCACCCCTCTCTTTTTTCAGTTGGTGTATCAATTCGACCTCCAGCGAACCGGTTTTATGCTGATGTCTCTGCCCATAGCACTGTCGCTGACCTCGCCGATCAGTGGTCGGCTGTCAGATCGGTTTGGTTCAAGAGTATTGACGATCGCTGGCCTGATTGTAACCGGACTGGCATTGTTGGGCTTAAGCTTCAGCACGCCAACAACACCGCTTCCGCAGATGGTGGGCTTTCTGGTGTTGCTCGGGATTGGAGTAGGCTTGTTTCAAAGTCCGAATAACAGTACGATATTAGGAAATGCTCCTCCAGAAGCGTTAGGGGTCGCGAGTGGATTGCTGGCGGTGGTGCGTACTGTCGGCCAAACTGGTGGTATTGCTCTGGCTGGAGCAGTATGGGCTTCACAAGTCTTTGCCTTAAATGGTGCTCCGGTCACACCGATTACGGCTGCTCCGCCAACAATCCTGGCCGGTGGCTACGATGTGGCAATGCGTGTTGCCGTGCTGATCGCCACTCTGGCAATTGTTCCATCGCTGTTCGGTGGTCGGGCATTACAACGCCAGCTCGTGCCGGTGAAACAGCCGGTAGCCGATTAAGAGGGAGGGAATGCAGACCCGAAAGACCCATGAGCTTTCTCTGTGGTGACGATCATTACAGTAACGAGTATGGGTATGGAGGATAGCAGATGAGCAACATTGTGTGGCGTGCTACAAAACCGCTCATTGTGATCGGTGGAATTGTCCTGCTCTGGATCACGATGCTCGGCCTGAGTGGATGTAGTACGGCGCCATTGCTAGGAGAGGTTGTGGTAACTGCCGAACGTTACAGTCCAGGGCGTGATACCCCGTTAGCGATCCAGTATCAGGTTGGGCGAGCGGCTCTGGTCGATATTTACATCCTTGATGCTGCCGGTCAACGGTATGAACTGCGTCGATCACAACCACGAGCAGCAGCATCTGATCCCTACATATTGCGCTTCGATGGGAGTGTACCGACTGATGATCCCCAAGTCTTGCGCCGTTTGTTACCTCCAGGTCAATATACCTTGGTGGTGGCAGCACGGGCCGCTGAAGGTACTGCCAGCGACGAGCGACGGCTTCCCTTGATCATCGATGGGGAACCAATTGAACCACCTGAAATCGAAAATTTGATGGTCTGGCCACCGGTTATTTCTCCTAATGCCGATGCAATTGATGATGTCGCCGAATTCACGTACCGATTACCGGTTAGTGCGACGATCAATATTGAGGTTATGGCGCCAAATGGCGAGATCATTCCGGTTGTGACCCGCGAAGAGGAAGGCCCCTACGAGCAGCGTCATGTCTGGAACGGCAAGCGACCCAACGGTTCGCTGCTTGAGGCCGGTGTTTATACCTACACGGTACGGGCTGAAGACACCTTTGGGAATGTTGTCCAGCGCCAAGGCCAGATCACGTTGGTCGATGTCGGTCAACCAGAAGCACGGATCGTCTACTCGATGATTGCGCCCCAGCGGGTGATGCTGGGTGAAGTTATTACCGTCACTATTCGGGTGCGCAATACCGGTACCGTTCCCATTCGCACCTACGGGCCACCGAGCGGCTACGAATATACGACCGATGAGGTCTTCTCTTCGGTCGAAAATGGGATTTACGCTGCTCAGGCTGGTGGTTTCTGGCGTGTGGGAATGGATTGGGATGCTAACAGTGGTGGTGGCCCAAAGCGATACCCGTACCGCTGGGCTATTTCACCCCGTCCCCCCGAAGCGTGGGCGCAGCCCTTCGTCGAAGATTTTCTCTACCCTGGTGAGGAGGCCGAGGTTATTGGGCGAGTGCGTATTTTACAGCGCGAAACACGGATGGGCTTCTACGTCGGGCTAATTCAAGATGGAGTAGGCTTCTTTCAAGATCGGACCGGGCGCACGATCATTGATGTTGGCTTCTGAAGTAAAAGAACAGGACACCCTCCATCACCGAGGATGTCCTGTCCATGGGAGGTACTTCTGGTTAGCGGTCGGCAACTTTAAAGGTCGCGCTGCCTATCGACAGCAGATCGCCGTGGTTCAGCCGTTGGCGAGAATTGATCCGCTGACCATTGAGGGCAACCAGAGCACTATGGTCGAGTGGTGTCACAAACCATCGCTCAAGTGCCTGGGCAATCTCAGCATGGCGCTCTAGCACTTGCCGATCATAAAGCACAATGTCACACTGACGGGCACTGCCAATCACCATGCTACGCCGATTGACCACAATCTGTTGTCCGGTTCGCGATCCGGACACGCCGATGAGGGTAAGTTCTCGGCTCATAGCGGCCTCCAATGAACATAACTAGTGCGATACAACGATATAGCCTTATGATTCTCATTAAAATCTCATTTGTCAAGAGTGACCTTTGGGCTATTGCAGAATGTCTGTTATCGAGCACGATAGAGAGCAGATCACATTACCTGGGGTGCCTCGTTACGTCGGGAAATCTGCCATCCCATCAGGGAAGGAGCACGCAATGACGAAATCAGCAATCCAACGGGTGCGCATATACTTGAATGGCGAGGATTGGGCTGGTGATCGACCGTTGTACAAAGCAGTGCTTGCCATTTTGCGGCAGAGTGGCGCAACCGGCGCGACAGTGTTGGCTGCATTAACCGGCTTCGGGCCACAACGTCAGGTTGCGCCAGAAGCTGAACGTCAGCCAATAGTTATCGAGTGGGTTGATTCGGTTGGGCGAATTAAACGTCTGTTACCGTATATCAGCGAACTTGCACCGCGTGCGCTGATCACGGTTGAGCCGGTGGACGTAGCGCAGGGCATCTTGCGCCCAAGTGGGCCATTTGATGTTGAGATGGTGTCTGAACTGATGCAGCAACCGTCTAGGATCATCACACCTGACACTCCACTGATTGGGGTGTTAGAGCATTTTGTAGCCGGTCGCAGCGAATTGTTACCGGTGATCGACAATGATGCTGTGATTGGCGTTATTTCTCCTCGCGAGCTGGCATGGCGGGCCGGGTTGCGCCTGGCGCCGGAACTGCTCAAGGTATTAGAACCAGCAGAGGGCACAGCAGTGCTAGCGTCGTTGAAAGGCCGTACCGTTGGCGAAATTGTGAATCGTGATGTGCGGGGTGTTGCACAGACGACGCCGATCACGCAGGCACTGGCAGTGATGATCGAGTGGGGGTATACCCAGATGCCGGTGGTTGATGAACAGGGGCGGCTCGTTGGGATGTTTGGTCACCACGAAATCTTACAGGCAGCGGCACAACAGTCAACCTCCACCGAGCAGGGTGAAGTGCGGGTACGTATGGTCATGCAGGCGGCTACTGCCCGAGTTGCGCTTGGTCAATCGCTGGCCACAGCTCTGGCGATCTTAATCACTGCACCCGGTCACGTGGCATTTGTAGTTGATGATCAGCAACGGCTGGTCGGTGTGTTACGACTCACGCGGGTGTTGTCGTATGTGCAAGGTGATGAACGGAACCTGCTCCTGGCGGCATTACGTCGTACTCAGCCAACGCCGGTCACTGCTCTACCCGGTGCCCGGCAAACGATAGATGAACTGGTAGAGCCGTCACTGCCGACAGTTGCACTTGATGCCGGGCTTAGTCTGGCTGCACAGCAGTTGTTAGTCCATCAAGCTGAACGACTGCCGGTGGTTGATCCCGATGGCCGACTATCGGGTATAATCGCACGTGGGGCCTTGATCAGGGCCTTACTACAACAATAGTAGGAATGAAAAGCTATGGCTGATCGTGTTTTAATCACCGGAGGCGCCGGTTTTCTGGGGATCAATCTCACCCGTTACTTACTGGCGCACGGGTATCTTGTCCGTTCGCTCGATATTGCTCCTTTCGATTATCCCGAACGCAATCAGATCGAAGAGCATACCGGCGATATTCGCGACCGGGCAGCGGTAGACCGGGCAATGAAAGATGTGCGCTTTGTAGTTCATACCGCAGCCGCTCTCCCACTCTATTCACCGGCTGACATCTTCTCAACCGACATTGACGGTACACGCAATGTCCTCGAGTCGGCGCGTGAGCACGGCGTTGAGCGGGTGGTCCATATCTCCTCAACGGCAGTGTACGGCATTCCCGATCATCATCCACTGTTGGAGACCGATCCGCTCAGTGGTGTTGGCCCTTACGGCGAGGCGAA
>Ga0138355_1010691_pt1 | contig 10821 bp, 7 predicted proteins | sample YNPNP_1300MetaT_FD_101540 | JGI IMG/M metagenome (GOLD analysis project Ga0138355, IMG submission 101540) | Anoxygenic and chlorotrophic microbial mat microbial communities from Yellowstone National Park, USA - YNP NP_1300 MetaT (Metagenome... ...
CGATACGACCAGCACAGGAGTCAACGGGCCACGTATGCTTGATACCGGAGAACTGCGCGAACGTTTTCAGCAGCATTACGGGATACATCCCCATATCATCGTTCGCGCGCCGGGGCGCGTCAACCTCATTGGCGAACATACCGATTACAATGACGGGTTCGTTTTTCCGGTCGCTATTGATCGCGCCACCTGCGTCGCAGCCCATCCGCGCACTGATCGAATGGTGCGCGTCATAGCTGCGGATCTCAATGATGAAGATCTCTTTGCAATCGACCGGATCGAACGCAGCAACCGGTCATGGCGCAACTATACTCGTGGCGTCGTGCTGGCGCTGCACACCGCAGGGCATACGCTGTCGGGCGCAGATCTCTTGATCGCCAGCGACGTGCCGCGCGGCGCCGGTCTTTCGTCATCGGCAGCGCTCGAAGTGGCCGTCGGGTACACGTTTCAGGCGCTCAACCAGCTCAACATTCCCGGCGAGCAGCTTGCGCTGCTGGCGCAGGGCGCCGAAAACACCTTCGTTGGTGTGCAGTGTGGCATTATGGACCAGTTGATCGCTGTGTTCGGGCGCGCCGATCATGCGTTGCTGATCGATTGCCGCGACCTGACGTATCGCGCAGTCCCTCTGCCACCATCGGTTGCAGTCGTCGTCTGCGACAGTCATATCGCACGAACACTGGCGGCATCGGCGTACAATCAGCGACGTCAGGAGTGCGATGCTGCGGTTCAGGCGTTGCAACAGTGGTATCCCGGCATCCGCGCACTGCGTGATGTGAGCGAAGATCAACTGGCAGCGCATCAGCACGAACTTCCTGAACCGCTGCGCGCCCGCGCACGGCACGTCGTCAGCGAAAACCGGCGTGCGCTCCAGGGTGCTGCGGCGCTCGAAGCTGGCGACATAGCCACATTTGGGCGACTGATGAATGAATCTCACGCCAGCCTGCGTGATGATTATCAGGTCAGCCTGCCAGACATTGATTTTCTCGTTACAACAGCGCAGAGTCTGGCAGGATGTTACGGATCGCGGTTGACCGGCGCCGGGTTTGGCGGATGCACCGTCAGCCTGGTCGAGCGGAGCAATGTGGAAACGTTTCGCCACGACCTGGCGCAGGCATACCACGATGCGACCGGTCGAACGGCAACCATCTATGTGTGTCGCGCCAGCGACGGAGTTGGGCGCGTCATGGACAATGCACGTCCACAGGAATGAGAACATGGCATGTCAGATGCATCGAGTACACTGCCTGCTGTTCTGACATGCCGACATTGCGCACGGAGCTTCTGAACTGTGAGTAACGACATGCATATGTCCACCATTCTGCTGGTAGAGGATGATCCCATCCTTTCAGAAACGTTGCGCTACAATCTTGAACGGGAAGGATATGCGGTCATCAACGCTCCTGACGGCGTCGTCGGTCTGGAACGCGCGCGGCGCGATCAACCCGATATGGTCATTCTCGATGTGATGCTCCCGCGTCTGGATGGATTTTCCGTCTGTCGCATTCTGCGCCAGGAGAGCGAAGTCCCCATCCTGATCCTGACTGCCCGGCAGGACGAAATTGATCGCATTGCCGGGCTTGAGTTAGGCGCCGATGATTACGTTGCCAAACCATTCAGCCTCGGAGAACTGCTGGCACGGGTGCGGGCGATTATGCGCCGTTCAGATCGCCGCATCAATACGCTGCGTGAGGTGCTCGACGCTGGCACGATCCGGTTGGATACCGGCTCACGGCGCGCCTGGCGCAATGATGTCGAACTGAACCTGTCCCAGAAAGAGTTCGATCTGCTGGCATGCCTGATGCGCAACCGCGGTATCGCGTTGTCGCGCGATGTCCTGCTGGAGCGCGTCTGGGGGTACGATTTCCTCGGCGATAGCCGGACGGTCGATGTGCACATTCGCTGGTTGCGCGAGAAGGTTGAACCCGACCCCGGCAAGCCGACCTATATTCAGACGGTTCGCGGCATCGGCTATCGTTTCGAGGCGCCAGACTGATGATCGGGCGCTGAGCAAGGGCGAGCGCTTCGATGGAATGGATCATTGCCACCCTCGTGATCGCGCTCGGACTGTTGATCGTCTGGGGATGGCGTCAGCGGCGAATCGCCTCGCAATCGCCGCCGCCTTCTCCACAGAGTGATTCGTTTTCCCCGCTGTTTCACGCTGCCGCCCATGCGTTCGATGATGGGGTTGTGCTCGTCGATGCGGATCGTCGCGTTCGCTACATTAACCGGCAGGCTGAAGAATTGTTGAACCTCAGTCATACCATCAGCATCGGGCAGGGGCTGATCACGCTTGCGCGTGATTATCAGGTCGATGCGATGGTCGAAGAGGCGATCGCGTCCGCCGAACCCCGCGAAAGCATCTTTCAACCGATTGGACGCCAGCGAACGCTGCGCCTGCGCGCAATTCCACTCGACCACGGCGAACGCGGCGCGTTGCTGCTGGTGCGCGATGTGACGCAACTGAGCCTGCTGGAACGCGCGCGGCGCGATCTGGTCGCCAACGTCTCTCACGAACTCCGCACACCGCTGGCGTCGATGAAACTGCTGGTCGAAACGCTGCAATCAGACCCGCCGCCGCCAGTGGCAAAACGCATGCTGAACCAGATCGCGCAGGAAGTTGATGCCATTACCCAACTTGTCGAGGAATTGCACGAACTGGCGCAGATCGAGTCAGGGCGCGTGGCGCTCCAGTTAGTACCTGCGCCGCTGGCGCCACTGGTAGCGCGCACCATTGAGCGCATTCGCCCGCAAATGGATCGAAAACATTTACAGATGACGACAGATGTCCCCGATGATCTGCCACAGGCGCTGATTGATTGCAATCGTGTCGGTCAGGTGTTGCTCAATCTGCTTCACAATGCCTCGAAATTCACCCCCGAAGGCGGTCGGGTATCGATTGCCGCCAGTGTGATTGTGGTTGGCGACGGTTCACCGCCGCCGCCTGGGCTGCCGCCATCGCACGCCCCAGGTCAGTGGCTGCTCCTGTCGGTCACCGATAACGGTATCGGCATTCCAGCAGCCGACCTCTCGCGGATTTTCGAGCGCTTCTACAAGGTTGATCGTGCGCGAACGCGCAATGCTGGCGGCACAGGGTTAGGACTGGCAATCGCCAAACATCTGGTCGAAGGGCACGGCGGGCGCATATGGGCGACCAGCATCGAAGGCGAGGGCAGCACCTTTTACCTGACATTGCCGGTTGCATAGTCGTGTCACTGTTTTGTGTATGATAACAGGTAGCGTGTTGTGCGCGCTTCCTGCTCGCCTGCCACGAACGCACGCATCCCGCCCGCCCGCAGGTACGATGACGGCAACGTGGGGTGCGCATTCCCAGGCGAAGGTGGAAAGCCGGTTGCGTGGCTGCATCGTATGGATGGTATGACGTTCCTCGCACACGACGAACATACGGTTGCGTTACTGCAAACCGTGGTCGAGGCAACCTCCGAAGCCGTGCTGGTTACCGATAGCACAGGAAAGATCCTGCTGCTGAATCAACGGTTCGAGGATCTGTGGCGATTAACGCCGGGGTGGGTGGAGACGATCACCTCGCGTGACCGCATTCAGCATCTGGCAACCCTGGTCAGTGATGGAGAACAGTTTCTCATCCGCATCGAAGCGTTGTACACCGATCCCGATCTTGAGGCGATTGATTGGCTGACGTTACGCGATGGTCGGATCATCGAGCGCTATACACGCGGAATGCGCCTCGATCCACAACGCACCCTCCGCATCTGGCTGTTTCGCGACATCACCTCACGTGAGCGCGCGCAACACGAACTCAAGGTGATGAAGAGCGTCCTGGAGGCGCTCAATCGGATCATTGAACCGCAGCGTCAATTACAGGCTGGATTACGCGCGCTGGTTCAGGAAACAGGGGCGCGCGCGGCGTGGCTCTGGGGGGTGGAGAGAAGCGATTTTGCCCGCCTGCTGGCGCATGAGGGCGTGCGTGAATTACAGATCGACCTCACGCCGCGACCACCCGGCGATCCGTGCGAGTGTCTGCATCGTCTGCTCTATCACGAGTTCCCGGCGGCTGCCCATCCGATCACCTGCCCCCGCCTTGCGCATCTGCATACCCCAGATCAGGAACCTGCGCAGCATATCAGCATCCCGATCTATAGCCGTGACCGCCCACTGGCAATGTTAAACCTGGTCATGCCTGTTGGCGCCTCGTTTGGGGTTGTCGAGCAACGCATGTTCGCCGCCATCGCCAATCAATTGAGCGTGGCGATCGAGCGCGCGCGCCTCTTCGAGTCGGTGCGTGAAGAACAGCGCACCGCCGAGGTGTTGCGGCAGGCATCGGCAACACTGAGCGCCCTGCTGGATGTCGAACAGGTGCTCGATCATGTCCTTGATCAGATCGTCGCCCTCATGCCGTGCGATGGCGCCTCGGTCATGCTGGTCGACGGAATGCAGGCGCGCGTCGTGCGCGTGTATGGCTACGACGATCTGAGCGATGACATGGGACGTGCACTCCGCCAGGTGACCTTCGAGATTGCGCGCACACCGACACTGCGACGTCTGATCGAGACCGGTCAGCCCTGGATCATCCACGAAACGCTCAATAATCCAGCCTGGGTGCGTATCGAGCAGGCATTCCCGATCCGTTCATGGCTCGGTGCGCCGGTTATTGTACGCCAGCAGACCGTCGCCTTCATTTGCGTCGATAGTTTCACCCCCTACTCCTTCCACCCGGAACATGCACGTCGACTGGCGACACTGGCATCGGGCGTTTCGCTCGCACTGCAAAACGCACAGTTGTATGCCCAGGCGCACGAAGCGCTGGAACGCGAGCGTCGTCTGGGCGATCTGACGCGCACGATCAGTAGTGCGCTCGACATCGATGTCATTCTCGATACCGTGGTGCGTCTGTCGGTTGAACTGGTCGGCGCTGATGCCGCCGCGCTGGGACTGCTTTCCCCCGACCATCGCATCCTTGCCAGAACACACGCCTTCAACATACCAGAGGCTTTGATGACTCTTAAGCAAGGGATCGAGCCGGTATGGGAGGCAATCGAACAGCAGCGGATCACCATCCGGCATCATGTGGTTTATGCGCATGCTGGTGCAATCACATCGATCCCTTCCGTTCTGGGAGCGCCGGTTGTTGTCGGCGACCGGATGCTCGGCGTACTGGCAGTCTATCATCTGCACAACCACCGCCACTTCAGCGAACGAGATAGCGCCATGCTCGAGATCGTCGGGCGTCAGACCGGGATTGCCATCAGCAACGCGCAACTGTTTGCCGAAACGCAGCGCCTGGCGACGACCGATCAACTCACCGGTCTTTTCAATCGCTACCACTTCTTTGCACTTGCGCCGCGCGAAATGGAACGGGCACGTCGCTACCGACACGATGTCGCGCTGCTGATCATCGATGTCGATCATTTCAAAACCATCAATGACACCTATGGGCATATCGCCGGCGATAAGGTATTGCAGCGGATAGCAGAGCATATGCGGCGCGAACTGCGTGACGCCGACATTCTGGCGCGCTTCGGCGGCGAGGAATTCATCGCCCTCCTGCCCGAAACCAACCTGACCGGTGCATTGCGGGTCGCCGGACGGTTACGCGCAACAATCGAAGCCAACCCTGTTCTTCTGAACGGGCAGATCATTCGTGCGACCATCAGCGTTGGATGCGCTTCGCTCCATCCCGCCACCAGAGATGAACATCTGGATACGCTGATCCAGCGCGCCGATCGCGCGCTTTACACCGCCAAATCCGGTGGTCGGAATCAGGTGGCTGCGGATGAGTCATAACGCTGGAATGAAGTGACATGGAGAATGATCGAACCACCTTCGCCTCCGGCGGGCTGAAGCCCTGGCTGAGGTCGGGCAAGCCCTAAGGGCTGGATTAACCCAGGTCCTCCCGGCATATGGCAAGGATAACTGAAATGCGTGCCCCGCAGGGGCTTCCATGCGCTCAGCGAGGGCTGATAGAGATTGAGAATATATAGCAGTTCTCAGATATGTTGACCCTTGTCCGGGTCTGCCGCATCGCGCGAGACACCCGCTTGCGGCAGAGCGTAGACCGAAATTTATTTCGGTCACCCTGTTGGTAGCGCGATTCTGGGAGTGTTCAACCCCGTCCAAATTGGTTCAACCTCTTTGGGAACTGCTATAATCCGCTATACCCAACTGGCCGTGGGGCTGAAGCCCTCGGCCAGGCAAGGCGAAGCCCGCCTGCGCGGGCGAGAGCGGAATGTATAGCAGTTCTCAGATACACTGTAGAACTCAACACGCCACATTTCCGGCATCCTGCCGTCCCGAACCGGATATCGCACAGGATATGCGTCCAGCGGCGCCTCGACACCTCGATTGCCGCGTCTGGCGGGCGCCCGTTCCTGCACAGCGCGCACTCCAGGTTTCATCCTGCACTCCCATTTGATATGAGTCGCAACGCAAGAAACAACAAAGCCATCCCCTCGATGGGAGACGGCTTCGCTTCTCAGAACGATCCCGGCGCATTACGCAGGGGAAGGCGCCTGCCGTATCCGCCCTGAACATGCACACATACCGTGCGAGCGACCGCCAGCGCAACGGGCAGGCGCAACCGTGGCGCTAGTGCGCAAGTGCAATCTTCAGCACCTCGTCCATCGACGAGACCGGGATCAATTGCAACTCCTCACGCACCTTCTTCGGCAACTCGGCGATATCCTTGGCATTATCCTTTGGCAGAATGAAGGTGCGAATACCGGCGCGATGCGCCGCCAGCGTCTTTTCCTTCAAGCCGCCGATAGGCAACACCTTGCCGCGCAGCGTAATTTCACCGGTCATCGCCACGTCCCGCCGAACCGGTTTACCGGTCATCGCCGAGATCAGGGCGGTCGTCAACGTAATCCCGGCGGACGGACCATCCTTCGGCACCGCTCCTTCCGCCACGTGAATATGAATGTTATGCTCGTCGAAGTAACTTGGATCGATGCCAAACTGCTCAGCGCGGAAACGCGCATAACTCATCGCAGCCTGAGCGCTTTCCTTCATCACCTCGCCGAGTTGTCCGGTCAACTGAAGACCGCCCTTGCCCCGCACCGGCAGCACCTCGATCGAGAGCACATCCCCGCCGGTCGGCGACCAGGTCACGCCAGTCGCCACACCCACCTCGTCTTTTTCCTCCGCCAGACCGAAGGTGTACCGTTCAGGACCGAGGTAGTTCGGGATGTCGGGTGCATCGATGACAATCGGGAACTCTATCGGCTCCCCATCGCTGGCTGCCGCCACTTTACGCGCTGTCTTGCGGCACAGGCTGGCGATTTCGCGCTCCAGGTTGCGCACCCCGGCTTCGCGCGTATATTCGCGCACCAGTTTGATGATCGCATCGTCGGTGATAATCAACTGATCCGGCGTCAAGCCGTGGAATTCACGCTGCTTGCGCACCAGGAACCCCTGCGCAATACCCAGTTTCTCGTCCTCCGTATACCCGCCGATCTCGATAATCTCCATACGGTCGCGCAGCGGACTGGGGATCGTATCGAGTTGGTTGGCGGTTGCAATGAACACCACCTGCGAGAGATCGAACGGGATCTCCAGGTAGTGATCGGAGAACGCATTGTTCTGCTCGGGGTCAAGCACCTCCAGCAGCGCCGAAGTGGGATCGCCGCGAAAATCCTGCCCGACCTTATCGATTTCATCGAGCACATACACCGGATAGCGCGACTTTGCCGTCTTCATCCCCTGAATAATCCGCCCCGGCAACGCCCCGATATACGTGCGGCGGTGACCGCGGATCTCAGCCTCGTCGCGAATACCGCCCAGGCTGGTGCGCACAAACTTGCGTCCCAGGGCGCGCGCAATCGAGCGACCGAGCGACGTCTTCCCGACGCCGGGCGGACCGACGAAGCACAGGATGGGGGAACGCATCCGATTCCCGGCAAGTTTGCGCACTGCCAGGTACTCCAGGATACGCTCCTTCACCTTCTCAAGCCCGTAGTGATCCTCATCGAGCACCTTTTGCGCTTCGTGGAGGCTGATCTCAGGCAACTCCTCCTCCGCCCAGGGCAGATTCAGGATCCAGTCGAGGTACGTGCGGATGACCCCTGCCTCGGGGCTATTCATCCCCTGCTGCGCCAGGCGTTTCAATTCGTGCATCGCCTGCTCTTTGACATAGTCTGGCGCATCGAGTTGCGCAATCTTGCGCTTCAACTCATCGATAGGATCATCGATATCGTCGTCTTCGCCCAACTCCCGGCGAATCACGCGCATCTGCTCACGTAAGAAGTACTCGCGCTGACTCTGATCCAGCACCTCTTTGGTATCCTGCTGGATTTTCTGGCGCAGCTTCAGCAACTCGAGCTGACGCGCCAGCAGGCGATGCGCACGCCGCAACCGCTCAACCGGATCGAGTTCGTTCAAAATATCGAGGCGCTCTTCAAACTCAAATGCTGGCGCCCACGTTACAATATCCGCCAGGTGCCCCGGTCTGTCGATGCGATGCACAAACGCAACAGCATCCTGCGGCACTTCACCCAGGTGATCGACAAACTCATCGATCTGCTGCTTGACCGAGTCCATCAGGGCTTCGATCTCGATCCCCTTTGGCTCCGGGTCGCTGATTGCATGGCAACGTACCCGATAGAACGGCTCGCTCTGCAACAATGTCTGCACCAGCGCGCGGCTGATACCTTCCAGAATGATGCGTGCGGTGCCATCGGGCAACTTCACAAACTCTTCCAGACGCGCGATCACACCGACGGGCGGCAACTGCTGCGGCTGGCTGCTCTTGTAGGTCTCGATCTCGCTTTCGGACACAAAAATCAACAAAACGAGATGGTCATGGCTCCATGCGTGCTCCATCGCACGGTACGACTTTCCCTGCCCAACCTGCAGCGGCACCGTCATGTGCGGCATGATCACCATCTCTCCCAAAATGACCAGCGGGAGGTCATGATCGGAGGTCTCAATTGTTTTTCCCATAGGTCTTTCCTCAATCTGTCCGCAAATGTTATTCTGCGGGACTGACGCACTTCTGCGCCGCTCAGCATATGTCTGTGCGCTTCAAGGCGCACGCTCGATTATTTCTCGTGTGCATTCATGGTACCACAAATCCTACCGCATGGTACATAAACGGTGGGTAAGAGCCAGACGGATGAAACCCTGGAGGTTTATCCATAGTATACAACGAATGAATTCCTGCGAAGTTGCGCCTGCACCGTCTTCTGTTACAGATACGCCAACATTTCGATCACATCTTGCATGCCACGATTCGCCGTTCAGCGGGTATGATCGTTTCACGGAAAGGCGGCGGCGCCGCCCCAGCGACAAGCAGGCATTCATGATGGCGCAACACACCATTCTCATCGTTGATGATGAAGCCAATCAGCGTCTCGTGCTCACACAAGCGCTGCAAACCAGCGATGAGCGTGAGATTGCTACTGCTGCATCGGTATCAGAAGCGGTCGAGTGGCTCGACACACACACTGCCGATCTGATCATCACCGATTACAACATGCCGTCGGCAAATGGACTGGCGCTGATTGCGCACGTGCGTCAACGGGCTTTGCCCGCGCGCATTATCCTGATTACGGCATATTATTCGCCAGAGTTACAGGAAGCGGCACAGAACCTGGGGGTCGATCATTTTCTGACCAAACCTGTTCCGCTGTCGCTGTTACGCCGCCTGGCAAACGATCTGGGCAATCCCTCCGCCAGTGCATAATTCTTCTCCGCACCGCTCGATAACCGTGTGAAACCGGCGCCAGGATTGCGCGGAGAACAAATGGCGACGGCGCTGCCGGTCAATGAGCGCCGTTGCAGTGTGTCATCGAATCGGCATTGCACGATAGGCGACAGGCGATAGGCGATAGGCGATAGGCGATAGGGTCATCGTTGGAGTTCGCGTTACGCGCAGGCGGGCTTCGCATTCCATAGCCGATAGCTGATAGCCGATAGCCGATAGCCAATAACCGATAAGAGAGCTTGCCGTGGGGCTGAGGAATAGCCGATAGACAATAACCCATAGGAGAGCGCCTCCGGCGGGCTGATGGTCTTCGAACAAATAATCCGCCATAGCCCGCGCAGGCGGGCGTCGCCTCGCATAGCCGAGGGTGTATGGTCTTTGAATACATAATTCGCCATAGCCCGCGCAGGCGGGCGTCGCCTCGCATAGCCGAGGGCTTCAGCCCCACGGCAAGGGCGCATACGGGGGCGCAGCAGCGCTGCGCCCGTACAGGGGGCGTACAGGGGGCGCGGGGGCGCAGCGCACCTCATGGTCTTTGAAGAAATAATCCGCTCTCGCCCGCGCAGGCGGGCGTCGCCTCGCATAGCCGAGGGTGTATGGTCTTTGAATACATAATCCGCCATAGCCCGCGCAGGCGGGCTTTGCCCTGGTTAGCCGAGGGCTTCAGCCCCACGGCTAGCGCGGCATAGCGGAATAAATTCTCAATCTCCATCAGCCCCACGGCAAGGGCGCATACCGGATTATATTCTCAATCTCCGTTAGCCCGCACGAGCAGAGTCGCGCCCGACGACGGATGATGGCGGATGGCTTCTCTCCGACTGCCACGCACGGCGGTCGCCGCATTGAGAGGGAGAGCGTGACTGCGCTTGTCTGAGGAGGTTCAACCTCTGTGAGAACTGCTATAATGCTCAATCTCCATTAGCCCCACGGCAAGGGCGAATACCGGTTTATATCCCTGACCTTCATATGTTTCAGGCTTTGGGATGTCCAGACCCCCCTTCTTCCCTTGTGGGAAGAGGGGGTTGCTCACAGGGGTAGATGTTTTGGCAAGCCCCTGAGTGCCATCTCCCGTTTCAGCCATCAGGATGCCCAAACTCCCCCTTCTCCCCTTGTGGGAGAAGGGGGTTGGGGGGATGAGGGGCAAA
>Ga0138355_1138589_pt1 | contig 10755 bp, 10 predicted proteins | sample YNPNP_1300MetaT_FD_101540 | JGI IMG/M metagenome (GOLD analysis project Ga0138355, IMG submission 101540) | Anoxygenic and chlorotrophic microbial mat microbial communities from Yellowstone National Park, USA - YNP NP_1300 MetaT (Metagenome... ...
GTTGAATTCTATTTAATAGTACTGATGATTTGGGAAAATTAATCTAAACTTTCGTAGATATTACAATAACTTTCGTATCTAATGGGAAGGATTTTTCCTTCTCGAACAGCTTGAATAACTTGGCAATCAGGTTCGTGTGTGTGAGAACACTGTGGGTATTTACACTCTTGGGCATAGGGATAAAAGTCTTTAAAGTAAAAGGTCAAATCTTGTTTTTGTAATCCCCAAATACCATATTCGCGGATTCCCGGCGAATCAACTATTTTGAATTGCTTGTTATAGTCAAACATTTTTACATAACTTGTTGTGTGGCGACCTTTGGTCGAATACTTGCTGATTTCACTGGTTTTTTGCAATTCCTTTCCAAATAATAAATTAATGAGTGAAGACTTGCCAACTCCTGATTGTCCAATCAAAGCAACTTCTTTATTTCGTAGGTAATCAATTAATTCCGTAATACCAATTTTTTTTTCGACGCTTATATAATGAATTTTTATACCCAATTCTTCGTAGATTTCAAAATCTGGAATAATTGCCGTCTTGTCGACTAAATCAATTTTATTAATACAAATGGACGGTATCAATCCATTGAGTTCAGCCGAAATGATAATTCTTTCTATGAGTTTTAAATTATAGTTTGGATTAATAGCTGCAACTAAAATTAGGACATCTGTAATATTGCTTGCTATTATTTGCTCAAATGGTTCATAACCGCTCGAGCGACGGCTGAGTATCGTTTTTCGCTCCAATATTTCAATAATTATGCATAAAGGAAGCCCAGTGTTACTTTTATGTCCTTCTTTTTCTTCGAATTTAACAAAATCACCAACGGCAATTAGCGAACTGGATTGGTTGGAGGTTACTATAACACCTTTCACAATTGCTTCGTATAATTGACCATTAGTGCTTTCGACAAATATTGTTTTGGAAATGATTGCAACCACTCTTCCATCTAAAATATTAAATCCTAATTCTAATGGCTTGGTTTTGACCAGAACCCTTTTTTTAGTTTTTCGAGGAATCAATTTATTATTTAAAAGACGCTTATTCAATTGCAAGTAAATGTTTGTAATAACTTGTTTTCCGGATTACTTCCATTTGGTAATCATCATTGGTTTTATGATATAAAATATCCCTCGAAACATTTACAAGCGAAGGCATAAGACCAATTTCCTTTAATTTGTTGATATCTCCACCTTGAGCTCCAACACCCGGAATTAACAAATTATGATTAGGAACGATTTTCCTTATTTCTGTGAAATAGTCTGATTGAGTTGCACCAACAACAAAACCTATATTTTCTCGGGGATACCATTCAGCTAATTTTTCGATAATAAAGGAAAAAAATGGCTTTTCGATCCAAAGGATTTGCTTCAAAAAGTCGTCGGCTCCAATGTTTGATGTTAATCCTAATGCAAAGGTGAATTTATCGGTATAAGTTAAAAAAGGATCGATCGAATCTCGTCCCATAAGTGGATTGATTGTGGCTGCATCAAATTTAAAATAATCGAAAAGCGACTTTGCATAAAATTTTGCAGAATTTCCGATATCAGAGCGTTTAGCATCGGCAATAATAAATACTTCGTTTGGTATTTGTTCAATAAGTTGCTCGATAATTCCAAAGCTTTCTTTGCCTAGTACCTCGAAGAAAGCAAAGTTGATTTTATAGGCTGCTGTTAGATTTTTTTGTCGAATTAATAATGTCAATACAAAATGATAAAATTCCTTTACTGTTCCGTGGGTAATGGTATGGTAGCTTATCAATATCGGGATCCAAACCAATACAAAGAAGAGTATTTCTTTCTTTTTGAATGTGACTTAATTTTTCGTATGCTTTCATTTTAGGGTAATGACGACTTGAATTCAGTGTAACGACTAGTGAACAAATTATTCTCGGTTGCTGGTGGTATGTTGTTATCTTTCAGGAATTTGTTAATTTGGTCCATTCGTTTTTGGTCTAATGGATGGGTTGAAAGCAATTCCTCGAAATCCGAAGGTTTTGATTTTTGTTGTTGTTGAATTTTTTCGAAAAAGTAATTAATTCCACCGGGATACCATTTGGTTGACAGCAGGTATTTAAATGAATATTCATCGGCTTCGTATTCGTCATCACGGCTGTTTTTAAGTAAAGCCAATCCCGAAAGTAAGTTTGCTGCTAATTCTTCTAATGCAGATGGATTGTTGCCCAACAAAATACTTGTTAGCAAACTTAAACCATATGCTTTGGTCATCCTTTTAGTGCTATGCCGGCGTTCAGCGTGAGCAATTTCGTGAGCCAGAATGCCAGCTAAGGTAGCTTCGTTATCAACAAATTTAAGCAAACCCTTGTAGACATAAATATATCCACCTGGAGTTGCAAAAGCATTAATGGTGTTAGTATTTATTATTTTTACGGTATAAGAAAATGTGCCACGGTATTTGATTTCGGGTGATTGGATAATTTGGTTGATGATATCTTGGATATATTGGACGTGATTAGGAGAATTGAGAATTGGGAAATCTTTTGGATTGTTACTTATTTCAGCATCAACTTGCTGACCTAATTGGACATCGTCGGATGGAGCAAATAAGTTGATGTCCAAAGGATTAGTAGAGTCGTCACAACTCCAAAGTAACAAAGCAGGGAAAAGTAATAAAATTACTTTTCCCGCAAAGTTTTTAAATATATCGGTTGCGAAATCCATAAATCACCTATTTAGCTATTGCTACACTTCTTTTTTCACGAATAAGAGTAACTTTTATTTGTCCAGGGTATTCCATTTCGGCTTCGATACGAGCTGCTATGTCGGCTGCCATTTGGTCGGCAGTTATATCGTCCACTTTGTCGGGTTCGACGATAACGCGAATTTCTCGTCCAGCTTGGATTGCATAGGTTTTGCCAACACCATCGAAGCTTTTTGCAATTTCCTCTAATTTTTCTAACCTCTTGATATATGTTTCGAGAGATTCTCGGCGTGCACCGGGGCGTGCCCCCGAAATACTATCTGCAGCTTGGACAAGCACAGCATATGGGGTTTCCATTTCGATGTCTTCGTGATGGGAACCAATAGCGTTGCATACTGCTGGATGTTCTTTGAATTTCTTTGCAATTTCGTATCCAATCAAAGCGTGGGGACCTTCGGCTTCGTCAACGCATTTGCCTATATCGTGCAATAATGCGGCACGCTTTGCCAAATGTATATCCAAGCCTAATTCACCTGCCATTATACCAGCAATTTTTGCAACTTCGATGGAATGCGAAAGCAAGTTTTGCCCATAACTGCTTCTATACTTCATTTTACCAACAAGCCGAACTAATTCTTTGTGCATAGACTTAATTCCTAAGTCTAAAAGTACATTTTCGCCCACCTGCAAGATTTCTTCTTCTAATTCTTTTCGAGTTTTTTCGACAACTTCTTCGATACGAGCTGGATGGATTCGACCATCGAGCATAAGTTTTTCGAGTGATTTTTTTGCAACTTCGCGACGGAATGGGTCGAAACCCGAAATCACAACTGCTTCGGGAGTGTCGTCGATAATTAAGTCGATTCCTGTTGCGGATTCGAACGCACGAATATTACGTCCTTCGCGACCTATTATACGCCCTTTCATTTCGTCGCTATCCAAGTTAACCACAGATACTGTCGACTCAATACTGTGATCTGTGGCAGTTCGTTGAATTGCTTGTATAATAATGCTTTGAGCTTCGCGTTCAGCTTTTTGTTTTGCTTCTTCGCGGATTTGTCGAATTTTATTTGCAGCTTGTTCTTTTACTTCGTTGATCAAAGAATCGAAAAGTATTTTCTTTGCTTCATCGCGAGTCAATCCAGCAAGTTCTTGCAATTTTTTAACTTGTTCTTGTTCCATTTGTTTCAATCGTTCTTGCTTTTGAGCAATATCGTTATAGGCAACTTTTATCTTGCCTTCTTCTTCAGTTAATTGTTTTTCGCGTTTCAAAATAATGTCTAATCGATTTTCTAAGTTTTCTTCACGCTTTTTGAGTTGTTGTTCGGCTTGAGCTATTTTTTGAAGTTTGGCATTTTTTTTCTTGATCAAATTCGGTCTTACGTTTATGCCATTCTTCTTTGACTTCTAAAAGTTTTTCTTTTTTGATATGTTCGGCTTGTTTTTCGGCATCAGATATAATAATTTTTCCTTTTGCTTCGGCATCAGCGATAATTTTTGCTGATTGTTTTTTGGCGGTTGAAATCGACACAAAGTAGCCAACAACCGCTGCTACAACGAATGCTAATATACCGATAATTATTGTCATTTCCATTTTTGATATCCTTATGATTAATTATTAAATATAACAACTGACTATTCATAATAAAAAAAACTGCATCATCCCATCATAGGTGCCGAAGAACCCAATCTGGCACGCTCGGGTAAAGTTGACCTGACTATCGCTAGTTTCCATCTAAGCTTTTTTTGGAAAGCTGAGGCCTGCTATTGATAGCCAACAGCCAAATCCCATTAAAATCAACTATAGTTCTTGCATAATAATAATGATAGGACGATGCAGCAATATGTTAAAGAACGACTTGTTTATTCAATAGGTGGTTCAACTCGTTATGAACAAAAGAAATCATTTTATTTACTTCTGTTTCGACATAATCTTCGATGTTTTCTTTTTGTATTTCCAATTCGACCAATTCCTCAGCCAAATTTAATGCCGAAAGCATATATATGTTTTCCCTTGTTGTTGCTGCTACACTTTGTTTTTTTATAATTTCGAATTTATTATTTACTAAATGTGCAGCTCTTGCTGTTAATTCTTTATTATTTCCAGTCAACTTATAAGTTTGACCACCTATTTCAAAACTTAATACTTCTTGCATTCCTATCTTATTTTTTGTTTTGACGAATAAATCGTCTAATATATTTTTTTGTTTCAACTAAATAACTTCATTTTCTACAAGCACTTTCTTTAATTCCAACATCTTATTGGTTAACAAAATTGTCTTGTTCTTATTCTTATTTTGTTCGTCTTCGAATTTATTTTGAACTTTGTTCAATTCATTTTTGGTTAAATTAAGAATTTTTTCGGTTTCTACGAGTTTTTGCGATAAATTATTATAATCCTCTTTAATTTTGTTTAATTCTTGTTGTATATTTTGGTTTTCGATTACTAATTCATCAAATTTATCTGCGAACAAACCAGTATTGAATAATCTAAATTTTTCGAATGATTTATTAATCTCCTCAATTTCTTTGTTTTTTTGAATAATTTCTAAATCTTTTTCTTCAAGTTTTAATTGGGTTGTTTGAACTTTAGATTCCAAACTTGCTATTTGTGTTTGCTTATTGCTTACTTCGGATTGCAGTTCGTTGACTATTTTTTCCAATTTTGCTATTTCCTTTTCTTTTTCGATAATTACTAAATTCATTTTTTCAATTTTATTATTTAAGGATGATTTGTCTGAGCGTAAATTTATTAAATCTTCGTCCATAATTTCGATTTTCTTGTTCAATGCATTTGCGTGTTTTTCCAGTTGTTCCATTTCGGCTCTCAAAGTATAAAGTTCGTTATCTCGGTAATTAATTTGATTTATGAATTCTTCTCGGTAATTTTCAATTTCGGAGATTTTTTTAATTAAAGTTTCCAAATGCTTTGTTTTTATTTGAAGTTCTTCGTTCAAAGTATTATTGTTTTCTTGTAATTCCTCAATTATCTTTTGTGATTGGGCAATCTTATTGTTCAAATCACTAATTTGATTTTTCAATCTTTCGTTTTCTTCTTCTAATTTGCCATTCAAAATGGCATTGCTTTCCAAAAGTGCGATTTGTTGTTTGTATTTACCAATTTCCAAGTTTAGTTCGATAATTTTTTCATTCTTTTCTTTGATACTGGCTATGCTAATTTCATTTTCCTTGAGTGCTTTTTGTAATTCGTCGATTTGCATTTGCTTTTCTTGGATTTGTTCTTCGATGTTGCTGAATAAATCATTTTGGTGCTTCAATTGATTCAATTGATTTTGTAGTTCCTCAATTTTTTTTGCTTGAAATTTATTTTTTTCTTGTATCAAAGAAAATTGGCTATTCATCTTGTTATATTCTTGCTCAAAATATTGACCTTTGCGTATAAGCTCCTTGTCTGCTAGCAAAACTTTGTTGATTTCGTCAATTTGCCAATTTAATTCGTTAATTCTTTCGTTCAATATTTTGTTTTCCAAGATAATTTCGTTTTTGGATTTTTGCTCTTGTTCTAGTTTTTGATTGAGTTCGACAATTGTTTGGGACTTTGCATCGGCTTCGTCCTTCACTTTATTTAATTCAAGCTTTAATTCGTTGTATTCTTTGCCGATTTGATTGTTTTGTTCAATTAATGATTGAATATTTTTAAGTAAAGTTCGCACCAATTCCCAAATTTTGGAAATTGATTTTTCCAAACGTGGACTAACTTCAATATTTTTTTTGTCCTCAATCATCAAATATCAATAAATAAAACAAATTATGAAATTTTCTAAATAGTAAATTAACAAAAAATTTAGAAAATTATTTGAAATACTTAAATTTTTCTTAAAACTGCCGAAAATTGTGATTCTACTGCTGTTACTATTTTCGAAATAATTGGCTCGATTTCCTCATCAGTCAATGTTTTTGATGGAGATGAAAACTCTAAACTATATGCAATACTTTTTTTGCCTTCGCCGATGGATTTTCCTTTGTATAAATCAAAAATTTGACAACTTTTTAATAAACTGCCGCCTGTTGATTTAATGGTGTTCATTATCTCACCTCCTGGAGTACTTTCGTCGACGATAAACGCTAAATCCCGATATATCGAAGGATAGGGCGACAATGCTTCGTATTTTCCTTCCTTTAATTCAACCTTGTATAACTTGGACAAATCTATTATTGCACAGTAAACCGGCATCGAAATATCATAATATTTCAAAAGTTCATCGCTAATTTCGCCAAAAGCTCCAATTGTGTCGTTTTTATATGATATTTGCATTGCATTTAGCGAAAATCCTTTTATTTGTTCATTAGTTTGAGTAAATTTAATACCTTTGAGTTTAAAATGCTCAAAATATTCCGTAACAATACCACTAATATCATAAAAATCGAATTTTCGCTGGGGAATTCCCCATTGCTTTTCGTTTGTAAAACCACTTAATGCAATTATTAAATTTTCCTCTTCCGATATTCCTTGTACAAAATTATTCGGAGCATCCTTTAGTTTAAAAATTTTTCCAATTTCATAAAACTTAAGGATATCGTTGCCAAATCTCTCGTTGATGCTTATGGTTTTGAGCATTGATGGAATTATTGATGGACGCATAATTGATAGTTCTTCGCCCAATGGATTGGCAATTTTAACGAATTCTTCACTAAAAAACTTTGCCGAATTAGGCTCAATCATATTTTGGGTTAGAATTTCGTTGAAACCGCGGTTAGTTAGAAAGAGTTTAGTAGCTTGACGCAATTTGGGAATTGCCAAATTATCGGGTATTGGTTGGGCATTTGTATCGATTTGAGAAACAAATTGTGGTGTTATATTATCATAATTGTGCAAACGGGCTATTTCTTCGATTAAATCTATTTCCAAAGTTACATCACCACGCCAAGTTGGGGCGGAAACCTGGGCTTTATCGTTCGTTACATTTTCTATATTAAAGTTCAAGCGTGACAATAATTCCATTATGTATTCATTTGTCAAATCTATGCCGATAATCTTTCGGACTCGGTCGAACCTTAAATCGATTTTCACGATTGGAATGGGATTAGGAAATTCATCAATCAAACCTTGAACAATTTCTCCGTCGGCTAATTCGGCAATTAGTTGAGCGGCACGATTTGCTGCAAATTCAGCCATTTGCCAATCAGCTCCACGCTCAAATCGATAAGATGAATCGCTTGATAATCCTAACTTTTTCGATGTTCTGCGTATTGATGATGGCTTGAAATAGGCAGATTCAATCAGTACATTTTTTGTTTCGTTAGTGATTTCGGAATTTTGGCCACCCATAACTCCAGCAATAGCTACGGGTTTTTCGGCATCACAAATCATCAAAATTTGACTATCCAAAATTCTTTCTTTACCGTCCAATGTCGTGAATTTTTCACCATCGTCGGCTTGTTTAACTATTATTTTGTGTCCAGATAATTTGTCCAAATCGAATGCGTGCAAAGGTTGATTTAATTCATACAGAATAAAATTAGTCACGTCTACTATATTATTAATTGGACGCAACCCAACCGATGTCAGTCGCTTTTTTAACCAATTGGGAGATTCTTTTACTTTTACATTTTTTACCACTCGAGCACAATACCGTGGATTGTTTTTGTCATCGATAATTTGCACGCTTGCGAAATCACTTATGTTCTGGGAATTTTCTATTAAGTTTAGTTTTGGATAATTGACCGGTATTTGTAAATAAGCCGCTATTTCGCGTGCAATTCCAATATGGGAAAGACAATCACCACGATTTGGAGTAACCGAGATTTCGAAAATAACATCGTCCAAACCATACCAATCTGCAAATCTTTGTCCCACCGGGGCATCTTCGGGCAATACCCATATTCCACTGTGATCATCATCGATATCTAATTCGTATTTTGAACATATCATACCATTAGATACTAACCCGCGGATCTTTCTTTTTTCCAATTTTAAACCATTGACGGGTAAAATAGCGCCAGCCAAACCTAATACAACATTTTGTCCTTCGGCAACATTTGGTGCACCACAAATAACATTGTAATTTTGCTGAGAATCAGTCACTTCACAATAATGCAAATGATCACTTCCTTCCACGGGTTCACTTTTCAAAACCTTTCCGATTACAAAGTTGTTGTATTTTTTTGGAGTAATCTTCGATTTTTTCTACTTCGATCCCCAATCCAGTGAGGATTTGATCGATTTGTTCGGGGGTTAGGGAAATTTGGATGTATTTCTTCAACCAATTGTATGAAATCTTCATTTAATTACTAAATTATAAATCATAAAGACTTCAAAAATAAGAAAATTTAATCAATTATTATTCATTATTAGGAACAGCTTCATCACCAAAATCAAAACGAATTACAATTTTTTCTCCATCCTTGCAATAAACTTCCAAACTCTCGATTTCTCCATCCAAGTTGCGATTGACTATCACCGAACTTTCGCCCGAAGACAAATCCTCGAAAGGTGGTTTGTTCGAAATTTCCACTCGGGATTCTTCTTGCACTTGTTCTTTATTAATTATATTGCGAGAGCCTTTAATTGGCCGCGCTCCCGAAATTCGTGGAAGAACCAAAAAATCTCTGAAGTTTCTTATCAAAACCTCTTGGCGGTCTTCGGGTTGGTCGGTATCTTGTTCTTTGGGTATGAATGCTGGTTCGAACGCTTTTTTCTTTGCTTCTTCCCAATCTTCCTTTAAAAATTCCTCAGCAGTTTGTTCATCATATTGCGGATATTCGGTTTTAATGTCTTTTTTCTTTATTATTCTAGAGCTTGGAGAGATTTTTTCACCTTTTTGGACAGCTTCGTTAATATCTTCGGATAAATCTTCGTAATTAAGCAATGGACTGAATTCTTCTTTAGAAAAGCTATTATCTTCATCGTCTGGGTAACTTTCTATAAAATTATCTTCACTCATACTCGCACCTTTATATGGTAAAAATATAGTTTAAACAAAAATCGAATTCACAAAATCAGCTATTTTGGTAAGCGGAACAATTGCGTTCACAACCCCTACATTTAATGCAGCTAATGGCATCCCAGCAACAACGCAACTTTCGATATCTTGAGAAACAACATAACCACCCATTCTTGATAAAGCCACCAATCCATTTTTGCCATCATCACCCATTCCAGTCATAATAATTCCAATTGCTTTTCCTTGTGAGTAATATCCGATTGATTCGAATAGTACATTTGCAGAAGGTTTATATAATTCTCCGGGAATTTCGTCGATTATTTGGATTAATCCATTTCGCATCAAACGAAAGTGGTGACCGCCTTTGCCAATATAAACAATGCCTGGGCGGACTCGCTCATTATGCTCCATTTCTTTTACTGTTAATTTGCTCTCGTCATTCAATCTTTCGGCTAAAGATTTAGTAAAGAAAGGTGGCATATGCTGAGCAATAAGTATAGGAACTGGAATATTTGCGTTGAGTTTGGGTATAAATTGCATCAATGCTGATGGACCACCAGTGGATATTCCAATTCCAATAATTTCCACATCTTCAGCTTTTGGTGGTGTTCGTTTTTTTATTTTATTTTGATATTCATTCTCGATACCAACAATAGCAGATTTTTGTTTTAATCTTTCTTGTATTTCGAATTTTTCCAATTCTTCACGAGATATTTCACCGCGATTCATTTTGTTGAGCAAAGAACGACGGCGAATTCGATTCTGCATATTGCTGCTACGAGCAATTGACTTGATTTTCGAAATAAGTTCGTCCTTTAGGCTGTTCATCTCGGTAAAAGCAGCTTTTTTAGTAACGAAATCAATTGCACCATAATCTAATGCTTTAATTGTGGCGTCGGCACCATCCGAAGTAAGGGTAGACAACATCATTATAGGAACCGGATGTTCCTCCATAATCTTTTGGACAGCTGTCAAACCATCCATTACCGGCATCTCGATATCCATTGTTACTAAATTTGGTTTCAATTGTTTTACTTTTTCGATAGCTTCTGCACCATTGGCTGCTGTGCCTATGACCTCGATTTCGTCTGTAATCAAAATTTTTGAGATTGTATTTCGCATAAATACTGAATCGTCAACAACCAGAACTTTGATTTTTTCCATTGTCAATTTTGTTAGAATTAAA
>Ga0138355_1021717_pt1 | contig 10740 bp, 4 predicted proteins | sample YNPNP_1300MetaT_FD_101540 | JGI IMG/M metagenome (GOLD analysis project Ga0138355, IMG submission 101540) | Anoxygenic and chlorotrophic microbial mat microbial communities from Yellowstone National Park, USA - YNP NP_1300 MetaT (Metagenome... ...
CGTTTATACACCATCAGCTGATGAAATTGCTGCTGGAACAGTTACACTCACACTTACCACCACAGGAAATGGACTTTGTAATCCAGAATCTGACCAAATGACTATTACTATTACACCAGCACCAATAGTTAATGCCGGAAGCGATATTTCAGTATGTAAAAATAATGCCAATGTAACTTTATTTGGTTCGGTTCAGAATGCAGGTGGAGGAATGTGGAGCGGAGGTTTAGGCTCTTATTCGCCCAGCAATTCGGCTCTAAATACGATTTATTCACCATCTCCCTCAGAAATTGCAAATGGTTCCATGACGTTGACTTTAACCTCAACAGGAAACGGCAACTGCTTAGCTGTTAGTGATCAAGTTCAAATAACATTTACCGAAGCTCCCATTGCCAATGCCGGAAGCGATCAAGTAAAATGTGCCAACAATGCCTCTATCACATTAAACGGAAGCGTAATAGGAGCAACTGGAGGTCAATGGTCGGGAGGTTTAGGTATTTACTCTCCAAACGCTAATACGTTGAATGCAGTTTACACTCCTACTGCCCAAGAAATTGCTAATGGAGTAACGCTCACTTTAACTACAACTGGAAATGGAACATGTAATGCAGTAAGCGATCAGATGAGTGTTGTATTTACTCCAGCACCAACTGCAGATGCAGGACCAGATATCACTGTTTGTGCTAACAACGCAAACGTAAATCTCAATGGTACAGTAACCGTTGCTTCAGGAGGTACCTGGAGCGGTGGTTTAGGCACATTTACACCATCTGCTAATCAATTAACTACTACTTATACCCCTTCGGCTTCTGAAATTGCCTCTGGACAAGTAACATTGACCTTAACAACTACTGGAAACGGAACTTGTAATGCTGTTAATGACCAAATAAAAATCAATATAACACCTGCCCCTGTTGTAAATGCTGGTTCAAACCAGAGTGCATGTTTTAATAATCCGACAGTAACTTTAGCAGGAACTATTCAAAATGCAGGAGGAGGAGTTTGGAGCGGTGGTAGCGGCGTGTTTAATCCAAGCAACACAGCCCTTAATGCAACCTATACACCAACTGCAGCCGAACTTGCTGCTGGAACAGTTAATTTAACTCTAACTTCAACGGGCAACGGTAACTGTTTTGCTGTTAGCAATAATATGCAAATTAATATAACTCCAGCACCTACTGTAAATGCTGGACCAGATCAAATTAAGTGTGCCAATAATCCAAATGTTTCGCTCAATGGAACAGTAACCGGCGCAAGTGGTGGGCAATGGACAGGTGGACTCGGGCAATTTATTCCTAATAATAACAGTTTAAATTGCGTTTACATTCCTACAGCAGGAGAAATTGCTTCTGGTTCTATTACGCTTACTTTAACATCAACAGGAAATGGAACATGCTTACCCGTTAGCGACAATATGGTCGTAACATTTACTGCAGCACCTACCGTAAATGCTGGAGTTGATCAAGTAGTTTGTGCTAACAATCCTGCTATTACTTTAAATGGAAGTTACACAGTATCTAGCGGGGCAATTTGGACTGGAGGTGCCGGAACATACTCTCCCAATAATAGCACCATGAATGCTGTTTATACACCAACCGCAGCAGAAATTGCAGCCGGACAAGTTACATTAACACTTACAACTACCGGAAATGGCAATTGTGTATCAGAATCAGACCAAGTTACTATCTTTATCACACCAGCCCCTCAAGTAAATGCAGGATCAGATATCACTGCTTGTGCAAATAATGCTAATGCTACTCTTAATGGTAATATTTTAAATGCTGGTGGGGGAATATGGAGTGGTGGTAGCGGTGTATTTAATCCATCTGCTAATACCTTGAATGCAACCTATACTCCTACAGCAGCTGAAATTGCTAATGGATATGTTGATTTAACTTTAACTTCAACTGACAATGGAAGTTGCTTAGCTGTTAACGATGTTGTTAGAATATTTTATACCCCTGCTCCTATTGTTAATGCAGGTCCCGATCAAACAGTCTGCGCTAATAACAATTTAGTTACCTTAAATGGTACCGTTCAAAATGCCGGTGGTGGAACATGGTCAAATGGTCTTGGGTTGTTTAACCCCAATAATAATATTTTAACAGCAACTTATACACCTACTCAAGAAGATTTAAATAATGGACAAGTAATGCTTATATTAACTTCTACCGGTAATGGAAGCTGTTTAGCTGTCTCAGACACAATGATTATTCATTATACCCCCGCCCCAACAGCTAATGCTGGTTCAGATATTACCATTTGCTATAACAATCCAATAGTCAATTTAAATGGTTCAATATCAGTAGCTTCAGGAGGTCAATGGTCTGGAGGCGCCGGTAATTTTGTACCTAATGCCAACAGTTTAGCAACTACTTATATTCCAACAACAAACGAACTAGACGCTAATTCATTTACATTAACACTTACTACAACCGGAAATGGTAGTTGTAATGCTGTTTCTGACCAATTAACCGTTAATGTCATTGCAGCTCCAATAGTCGATGCAGGTCAAAATCAGACAATTTGTGTAGATAATCTTACAGTTCCTTTAAATGGTTATGTAGCAGGTCCTACTAACACCGGCATATGGACAAGTTCAGGAACGGGCACTTTTGTTCCCTCACCTACTTCGCTCAATGCTAATTACATAGCCAGTTCTCAAGATAGTATCGCAGGTCATGTTACTTTATATTTAACATCAACAAGTAATGGTCTATGCTCTCCGGTTAAAGATAGTATGCAAATTTCTATTTTACCTGCCGGTATTGCTAATGCAGGAAATGATATAACTGTATGTGCCAATAATGCTATTATAAACCTAAATGGACAAGTTAGTGGTGGTGCAACTACTGGCGTTTGGTCAACCACGGGTAGTGGTGTCTTCTTACCTAATGCGAATACCTTAAACGCAACTTATATTCCATCAAATGGAGATACTGCAACAGGTTCAATTATGCTAATATTAACTGCAAACAGTTGTAATCTGGCTAAAGACACCATTCAACTAACGATAACCGACGCTCCTTATGTTAATGCAGGATCAGACATAACAGTATGTGTGGATAATTTAGACGTTCAACTTAATGGAACAATATACGGAGCTTCCAATACCGGTTTCTGGACAAGTTCTGGAACAGGTTACTTTACTCCGTCAAATACAGCACTAAATGCCGTTTACCATGCAAGCGCCCAAGACTCAATAAATTTGCACGTTACTTTAGTTTTAACAGCCACTAACATCGGAAACTGTAATTTAGTAACCGATACCATGCAAATTCACATTCTGCCACCGGGTATCGTAAATGCTGGCAACGACCAAATTTTATGTGCTAATAACGGGAACGTACAACTTAATGGATCTGTAACAGGTGGAGCTACTCAAGGTATGTGGCAAACTTCGGGTTCAGGGACTTTTACCCCAAACAACACAACACTCAATGCTACTTATATTCCAAGTCAGGCTGATTTAAATACAGGTTCAGTTACTCTTGTTTTAACAGCTACCGATGCTTGTAATTTTGCCTACGATGTATTGCAAATCAATTTCACACCTGCACCAACTGCTAATGCAGGAAGCGATCAAACTGTATGTGCAAATAATTCACTTGTTCAACTCAATGGAAACTATACTGTATCAACCGGTGCTCAATGGACAAGCTCAGGTAGTGGAAGCTTTATTCCTGATAATACATCTATGAACGCACAATATTTACCCTCTGCTGCCGATATTGCAAATGGTAATGTTACTATTTTCTTAACAACTACAGGTAATGGAAATTGCCTTGCTGCAAAAGATACTATGCTGCTAACTATTACACCAGCACCCATTGTAAATGCAGGAGTAGATCAACATGTTTGTATATCAGGCTCAAGCACCAATATCTATGGACTTATTTCAGGAGGTGCCTCACAAGGCATCTGGTCAACGCTCGGAGACGGTGGTTTTGATAATCCAACCAGCCTATCAACCTTATACAATTTTGGCAATGCCGATACTACAAACGGCAGTGTACAATTAGTATTAACCTCAACTGACAATGGTAACTGTTTAGCCGTAAGCGATACCATAACTATTCATTTCACCAATTCAGCCTTTGTTTTTGCCGGACCCGATAAAGAAATATGCGTAACAAATCCAAGCGTTGTTTTGCAAGCATTTATCACTGGAGGTAGCAGCACTGGAGTATGGACTACCACTGGTTCAGGAACCTTCTTTCCCAATACTACCTCACTTAATAATATTTATACCATAAGCTCAGCCGATTCACTCAATGGTTCTGTTGATTTAATTCTTACTTCGACCAACAACGGTACTTGTATGCCGGGTCGCGATACTGTACATATTACCATACATCAGTTACCCATTGCTAACGCCGGTTCCGATATTTTTGTATGCAGTGGAACAGCACAAATACCTATCAATGGTAGCGTTACCAATGCAAGCGGTGGCATTTGGACAACTTCCGGAAGCGGAACCTTTAATCCAAACGACACTACACTTAGCTTGATATATGAACCAAGTGCAACCGATCAACTTAATGGAACAGTTAATATTATTCTTCAAACAACCGGAAATACTATTTGTCCTGCTGATTACGACACTACTGTTATTCATTTACTTATACCCATTATTCCGAATTTCTCTTATACAACTCCTTGTTTAAATGCCAATGTTCAATTTACCGATCAATCGGTAGTTTCAAGTGGTACCATTACCAATTGGTTATGGACATTTGACGGTAGCCAAACCGATATGAACCAAAATCCAACCTTTAGCTTTAATACCACAGGCACTCACAATATTCAATTAACAGTAACATCAAGCTTAGGTTGTAATTACAGTACTCAGCAGCAAATATATGTTAATCCTTTACCAAACGTTAACTTTAGCAGTAGCATCAGTTGCTATTTAGACGAAGTTCAATTCACCGATCAAAGCTCAGTTCAAGGCGGACAAATTAATAATTGGCATTGGAATTTTGGCGATACAACTGTAACTTCAAACTTACAAAACCCCACCCATCTCTATCAAAACTTTGGCACTTATAATGTTGTATTAACAGCAACCAGCGATTCAGGATGTACAGCAAGTATAAGTAAACCCGTTGAAGTTTATCCAAAACCCAATGCAGGCTTTATCTTTGCTGATAACTGTAGTAACTTTACCGTTACCTTTACCGACACCTCTTCTGCTAACCCATTATTCACCATCAATAACTGGTTATGGAATTTTGGCGATGGCAATACTTCCATCAATCAAAATCCAAGTCATATTTATAGCACACCGGGTCAGTACAATGTTCAACTAATTGTTGGTGTTTCAGCTAATTGTAAAGACACCATTGAACAAACCATTAACACCTCGAACATAACAGCTAATTTTGGATTTACCCAACTATGCAACAATAACCTCATCTCTTTTGCCGATTCATCTATTGCATTAGGTGCTACCATCAACAACTGGATGTGGAGCTTTGGAGATGTAAACACCAGTACCGCTCAAAATCCGAACTACTTGTATGCCGATACGGGTACCTATCAAGTTTCACTCATTGTACAAACACCTTTCTGTGCCGACACCATTACTAAAAACATTACGATACAACATCTAAACGGCAATCTATCATATACATACAACTGCCAAAATTTAACCACTACTTTCACAGACCAAAGCACATTTGCAGGCTATGCTCCCAATAATTGGGCATGGGATTTTGGCGATGGCAACTTCAGTAATTTGCAAAACCCTGTTCATATATACAACGATACAGGCACATATCAGGTTCAACTTATACTTTCTACCTCGGGTATATGCACAGATACAATCAACACTAATGTTACCATTTACAATGCATATGCAGATTTTAATGTAAACAACACCTGCTTGTACGACAGTGTTCACTTCATTGACCAAACCCAATTTGCATACGGAAATATTAGTCAGTGGACATGGAATTTCGGTGATGGTACTTCGGCTAATATTAAAAACCCATCTCATTTATACAACAATGCCAACACCTTTACAGTAAGTTTAAGCATTCAAACAGCTCAAGGTTGTCGCGACACTGTTTCTAAACAAGTTACAGTATATAGCGTACCTCAAGCTTCATTCAATATTGTAACTACCGATTTACAAGTTAACAATCCCATTAAGTTTGTAGATGGTTCTACCGGTGCTAACTCATGGAAATGGAATTTTGGCGACAACTTTGGTACTTCAACCAACCAAGACCCCACCTACACTTATATGTATCCGGGTAATTATATCGTTTCAGAAGTAGTTAGCAACGAGTTTGGATGTAAAGACACTGCCATTCAAACCATTACAATTATAAAGATGGACGAAGTTTATGCACCTGTTTTACCAAGTGCCTTTACTCCCAATGGCGACAACAATAACGATACACTTTATGTGAGAGGAGGACCTTTTAAAGAAATTCTCTTCAGAGTTTTCAACGAATGGGGAGTTATGATATTCGAATCTACCGATCCAAATGTTGGATGGGACGGTAAATACAAAGGCGATCCGCAACCGATTGGTGTTTATGTTTGCACTGTAAAAGCAATTACAGTCAACAACAAAGAATATAATTTCTCAGAAGAAGTAACTTTAATACGTTAAGGCTATGAAAAAAAATATCATTATATCGATTTTAAGTGGAATAAGCATTGTTTTCTTGTTCAACTTCACTTTTGGACAAGATGTTCAAATGTCCCAGTATGATGCTTCACCGATTTTATTAAATCCGGCTTTAACAGGCATGAAGCAAAATTTAAAATATCGGGTTGTTCAACAATACCGTAACCAATGGGATGCCGTTGCACGAAAATCGTATGTAAGTACAGCACTGGCTTACGATATGAACTTGCAACAAAAATGGGGTGCTGGAGCATATATCCTAAATGATAACAGCAGCAGAGTATTCAACTCTTTCTCGTTTGTGCTTTCAGGTGCAAATGATATTACCATCGGCAACCAAGACAAACATCACTTATCGGTTGGATTACAGGCTGGCTTTATTTATAAAACACTAAAATTGAACCAATACACCTTCGACAAACAATACAACCAAGGAACTTTCGATAGCGACTTACCCAGTGGCGAAACATTTGAACGTAGTAAACGCTTTATGCCCGAGGTTAATTTTGGCTTTTCATACTTAAATACCGATGATGCAAAAAAATATCATCCTTACGGAGGCTTAGCTGTGATGCATTGTACCTATCCGAAAAGCAATTTTTTGTCCGAAGGTGAAGAAAGTCATTTACCGCTCCGATATGTCATCCATGCAGGTAGCTTAGTAGAAATTAACGATAAAATCACACTCGACCCAAAATTACTTATCATGAAACAAAATACCGTTTGGCAATTCAATCCCGGTATTTTAACTCATTACATTTTAGAATCGAGCGATTTGCACCTTATGGGAGGAGTATTTTATCGTATCAACGATGCTGTAATAACACAAGTTGGATTATACTATAAAAACTTCATTTACCGAATTAGCTACGACTTCAATGTTTCAAAACTAAAAACCTACAGTCAATATAAAGGAGGCGTTGAATTTTCTATCATCTTTTACAAAACAAGTGGTAGTGGCAGTAGAATGAAATTTAATTAAAAATTATTAAAAGCCTGCCATTTTTAAATGCGGGCTTTTATTTATCGTTGCAGATATATTTTTTTTCCATTATCTTTGTTCAAACTAAAAAAAGATTCAATTATGGTTATAGAATTTACTTCAAACAATTTCGATGAAATTGCTTTAAAAAGCGATAAACTTGTAGTAGTCGATTTTTGGGCTGAATGGTGTGGTCCATGCAGACTCATAGCTCCAATTATTCATGAATTAGCCGAAGAGTATGCCGACAAAGTAGTTTTTGGGAAAGTAGATGTTGACAGCAATGGTGCATTAGCAGGTAAATTTGGCATTCGAAACATCCCAACCGTTTTATTTATAAAGGGTGGAAAAGTTGTGGACAAACAAGTAGGTGCAGTGCACAAAGCTAAATTTGTAGAAAAAATTAATGCACACATGTAATTTAGTATAGCTATGTCTGTATTAATGGAGTTTGCCATATTTCCTACCGATAAGGGAGGAAGTGTTTCCGAATACGTAAGTAAAGTAATTGATATGGTTCGCAACAGCGGATATACCTACAAACTCACTGCAATGGGTACAATCGTAGAAACCGACGAACTTCATCAAGCCCTAAGCATCATAGAACAAGCCTACCATATACTTGAACCTTACAGCCAACGTATTTATTCTACTGTAAAGTTCGATATTCGGAAAAACACTCAAAACCGAATTGAAGGAAAAATTGCTTCCATCGAAAGCAAAATCGGGAAAACCAACCATTGATGCTGTTTTCAAAAAAATATTTACTCCTTTTCACTGTGCTAATACCTTCCATGGTATTAGCACAGTGTTTTTATACCAATCACGCTTTTAAAAGTGGTGAAAGAATAGAATACAATATTAAATATAATTTAGGTTTTATTTGGATCGATGCTGGTTTTGTTAGTTTTCAAGTCGATAGTGAGATGTACCAAGGAAAGCCCGTTTATAAATTCACAAGCAAAGGGAGTTCGTACGAAAAATACGATTGGATTTATAAAGTTCGTGAATCTTTTGTCGGTAGAGCTTATCAAACGCCCTTAATGCCTATTTCGTATATGCGTAACTCTATTGAAGGCGATTATTTTGCAATTGAAGAATATGCATTTAACTACGATAAGAATCTTGTATTTTCAAAAGTCCAAAACACTAAAAAAAAACTTACCTACGACACACTTGCCTTACCAAATTGTGCATACGATTTATTAACAGCTATTTATGCATTTCGAAATTTCGATTTTGAGCATTTAAAACCAAACGAAATAATACCCTTAACAGTAATTATTGATAACAAATGGGAAAAACAATACCTGCGTTTCATCAATAAAGAAAACTTCAAATCAAACAACAAAACGGTTCCTTGTTATCATATTAAAGCTGCCATGCTCGAAGGAACTATTTTTCATGCCGGCGAGAATACCGACATATGGATTACACAAAGCTCAGAACGAATACCTATCTACATAGAAGCCAAAATTCTTGTCGGAACCGTTAAAGTATTTCTAAAAAAATACACGCCGAAATAATTTTTTTGCAACCTTTACTACAAAAATGTCATCTTAATCAAAATATAAAAATTACCGAAAATGAGAAAATTAATATTTCTAATTCCAAGCCTGATATTTGTAAATCAAATTTTTTCGCAATTACAAAGCATTATTCCCATAGAACAAAAAGTGTATGAAGCTGAAAAAGTACTGCATTCAAAAAATCCATTACTCGACAATTATGATGTTTGCTTCTATTTCATCGACCTTAATGCAACTAATCTTAACAAGACCATATCCGGCAAAGCAAGTATTAAAGCCAAAGTTGTAAATCAACCGCTCAGCGAGCTTATGCTGCAATTGCATTCTTCACTAACAGTTGATTCGGTTAAAATAAACAATCAAGTGCTTGCCTTTACACATAACAATGACGAAATTCACATTCCAATCAGCAATCCCATTGCCGAAAACCAATATTTCACAGCCGATGTTTACTATCATGGCACATCAAGCGGAACAGGCATTAAAAATGGTCAATCGCCAAGTTGGGGCTCAAAAATAACATGGACATTGAGCGAATCATACCACGCTATGGACTGGTTCCCATGTAAACAAGACCTCAACGATAAAGCCGATTCAGCTTGGATTTTTATCACTTGTCCCAACACACTTAAAGCAGGCTCAAACGGATTGCTTAAAAACACAGTTACACTCCCCAATAACATGGTTCGCTATGAATGGAAAACCTACTACCCCATCGATTACTACCTTATCAGTTTTACTATCAGCGATTATCAAGAATACTTACAATACGCTCATCCACAAGGATATGCCGATTCTATTCTCATTCAGCATTACATATATAACAATCCAGGCTATTTGCCTTATTTTCAAGCTCAAATTGATAACACCAAACCATTCGTTGAGCTTTTATCTAATTTATATGGCTTGTATCCTTATGCTCAAGAAAAGTACGGACATTGCACAGCACCTATTGGTGGTGGCATGGAGCATCAAACCATGACAACCCTATCGTCGTTTAGTTTTGAATTAATTATACACGAATTGGGTCATCAGTGGTTTGGCGATTATGTTACCTGTGCCAACTGGCAAGACATATGGGTAAACGAAGGATTTGCTACCTATACCTATTATTTAGGACAACAATATTTGATGACACAAAACGATGCCGACAACTGGATGGTAGGCGTTCACAACGATATTATGGCATCGCCCAATGGAAGCATTTACATTCCTTTTGCCGACATTAATGACGAATCAAGGATTTTTGATTATCGCCTCACCTACGAAAAAGGAGCTGCTATTATTCACACCATGCGCCATATCATTAATAACGACAGCATCTTTTTCAATGTGCTCAAAGGCTTTTTACAACAGCATGCTTATTCTACTGCTACCGGCGACGATTTTAAGAATTTTATCAGCTCATATACCGGCATTGATTTTACAACATTTTTCGACGAATGGTACTATGGCGAAGGTTACCCCACCTACTCTATTGTTTGGAATCAAGTAAACGACAGCCTCTTTTTTACACTTAGCTCTATTAGCTCAGCTCCAACCATTACACCTTTTTTCCACCTACCCGTAGAAATTAAATTTTCTAA
>Ga0138355_1089256_pt1 | contig 10738 bp, 8 predicted proteins | sample YNPNP_1300MetaT_FD_101540 | JGI IMG/M metagenome (GOLD analysis project Ga0138355, IMG submission 101540) | Anoxygenic and chlorotrophic microbial mat microbial communities from Yellowstone National Park, USA - YNP NP_1300 MetaT (Metagenome... ...
ATCCTCGATTCCCTTGATCACTCTTCCATCCCAGAACTCCGTGCCTTCGCCAACTCGATTCTTCTTGCTAACGGAGGGGATGGATGAAATTGTGTAGATACCTATGCCCAGAGGGGAGAGGGGGAATAAATCAGCGCTTCCCCAGGGAGTGCGTTGGGGCCGGATGAGTAAAAGGCGAGGGGCTGTCAGCGCCCACCGAGACCGGATCGGCTCAGTGCCGAACCTGGGCCACCTCGTCCTCGCGGGGGGCGGGATCTGGGGCGGTGTCGAGCGTCTCGCCGAGGCGATGCCGCTCCTCCAACCAATCCCCCAGATCGATCAGCCGGCAGCGCTCGCTGCAAAACGGGCGCCAGCGCGAGTCTGGCGTCCAGGGGACGGATTTGCCGCAGTGTGGGCATGAGACTGTCTTGACCATGACTTCAGAAGATACAGCAGGTGAGCCGGAATTCGATGTCCTCGGCGTGCGGCGTGGCCCGTCCCTGGGGTTCGGGCTTCATGAAGCGGATGCTGAAGCGGTTCTTGTGGCCACTGATCTCAGGGAAGATCGCCTTATCGGCCTCGAGCGTCACACGCAGCATCTGCGCCGGTGCCAGGGCATCGAGCGCCTCCTGATAGAACCCGCCCTCGGCCGTGACCTGACGCGAGGACGAACTGGATCGCATCAGCGAGAGCGCGAGCCGAATGGCTTCGATGGCTGGATTGAGGTCTTGGAGCCAGTCGTTGAAGCGGCTCTGGCGCTGCTCGATCGGTTGGATCAGCCAATAGTGGAAGTGCGGTAGGTCGAAGCTACAGGTGCCGCCTGGGATGCTGCTGCGCTGGGCGATGGCCTTGAGGAATTCGTCCTCGCGCGCGCGATGACCGATGGGGCCATTGAGTTGCTGGACGCCCTCAGTCACTCGGCGCAGGTCAGCCAGTACCCCGTTGAGCGCCTCCAGGTCGACACCGCGCTGGGTCGAGAGCCGATTGAGATTGCTGGTGAGTCGATCGAGCTCCTTGAGGATCTCGTTTCTGACATCGGCGCGCGTGGTGACGGCAACGATATCCAGGAGCGCCCAGATGGCGCAGCGTGAGGCGCGTGGGTCTTCCTGCTGGACGAAGTGATTCAATAAACGGAACAAGTGTTCCAGTCTTAGGAAGGTGCGGACACGTTCGTTGAGCGGATGTTCGAAGGTAATCAATGTTGACACGGCCTTGTTGTGTATCCGGCGGACACGGCTCGCCCGGCGATCCAGTGACTGTTGAGGCGACTTCATCTCTGCTCGCATTGGGTTTGACCTCGAGGAGCAGCAGAACGGGGCATGGATCCAGCAGTAATGCCGGATTGTAAAATTGTCTCGATTTCGGGGGCGGATGTCATCCACCCCTCAGCCGAGTCGCAGCGCCTGCTTGTAGAAACGCGGCACGGCATCCGGATCGGTCGTCATCAGGATCTGATCGGTCAGCCAGGACGGCACGCGCCCCTGACGCTTCATGGTCTCGAGCTGTTGGCGCAATCCCTCCCAGTAGAAGTCACCGTCCGAACTGTCGAAAAAGATCACAGGTCCGGCCTCGATCACCCCGAGTTTCATGTCGGTGAGCGTCAAGCCGATCTCTTCCAGGGTGCCGACACCCCCGACCAGGAACAGATGGAAGCTCGCGATCTCGAACCAGCGTTGGCGTGCCTGACGGCTACGCGCCTGGAAGGTCTGGTAGAACTCGGCAGTCTCATTGGGTTTTTGGTCGATCGTCTCGATGAAACTCGAGCCGACCAGGAGTCCGAGCCGATGTGCGATGTCCGTGACCTGCTGCATGGCGCCGGGTCCGCCACCGGTGAGGATGCCGATGTCGTTGCCGAAGAGCGCGCGCAGATTGAGGAGCAGACGCTCGACCTGGACCAGGGCGGATTCGGCGAGCGGCTTGATCGAACCATAGATGGCGAAGATCAGACAGGACCGGAAGCGATCGACCGTGTCGGGGGTGGTGAAGTAGCCGCGCAGTCCGCGGAAGACATGACGGACCACATGACCGCGCGCCTCGTTGCACCAAAAGACCTCGAGACCGAGCCCCTCATAGTCGGCCAGGCGACCGTGATCGCGCGCAGAGAGGAAGGGGCCGTGCTCGAACGAGGCACGCCTGAAGATGATCCGTTTGATACACCCGCGCAGCGCCGCTGCACAGATCTGGGTGTGTTCGATCAGGTTGGGGAAGTATCCAAGGAGCAGGGTGATGCCTGCCCCGTCTGGTAAGTCTTTGAGGATCTGGGTCCCGCATTCCAGATCCGCGGTGACGGCTCCAGCAGCAAGCTCTGGACCGCCACGTGGATCGCGTGGCCGCTGTGGTTGGATCCAGATCTGGTCCGGCTCGCCGCCCGCTAGGAGCTGAGCCGGGTCGCGCACCACGGCCACCAGACGATGGGAATAATGATCGCACACCGCGCCACCCTCAAGACGATCGAAGATCGCCCGCAGTGTCCTGAAGCCTGTGGCCTCCTCATCCGGGGCTGCCGGTGTGGCTGGGCGGTCGCCATACCAGTAGCGCGGCCTGGGATCGACACGGATGGCCTCGTGTACCGAGGCGGCCACGCTCGGGTTGATGATGAGCTGGTCGGTGCGGTTGATGAACTCCAGATAGACATTGGTGCCGCGCGTCGAGATCGGATCGAGCACCGTGGCCTGGAGATGGACACCCAAGGCGGCATCGAGATTGCGAAGCACCACGTAATGGCGGTGCAGGAACATCGAACAGGCGGTGACCACGCCGTCCTTGGGCGGCAGCTCGATATGCTCGACCGCGAGGCGTCTCTGCAACCTGTTGAGCAGATCCTTGCCATCGGCCTGGGTGGCGATGGCCGTAACCTGCTCGTTCGTGAGCGGCTTGGGAAAGCAATACACACAAGTCTGAGGGCGTAGGATGAGATACCCCCGACCATCGAGTGAGAATCCGGCCGGCACCTGGAGCGCATTGTCATGGATGAGCTGGTAGATCGTCGCCGAATCGAGCCGATTGTCTTCGGGACAGAACACCAGACGCCCGACCCTCAGACCAGGCACGACGATGCGTTCCAGGTGCTCGCCGATGCCGTAGGAGGCGATGGCCGCCAGGATATGCAATTGCAGGTCGCCATACTCGCCGTTGAGCTCCAGCTCGCCGAGCGGCAGGATATTGATCCCCATCCGCGCAAGACGGCTGCGCGCGGCGAATACCAGATCGCGTTCGCGCCCGCGGATCAGGGCGCGGAAGCTTGGCGTGATGGCAAAGCGCGCACTGACGACGAAGCCCTCGTCGTCGTGCGCGATGAGGCGCGTGATCCAGCCGTCGCCGGTTTCGGGTGTCGCATACATGGTGACTCTCTCGTCGACTGCATCCTTTGTCATGGATGGACACCCAGGGTACCACAGTCGAGGCCATGCTCGGTTTGGCCCTCGGGCGAGGCTGGATGCTACCATGCGCCTCTAAACATTTAAGACGCGCCTGCCCGGCGGGGTGGGTGCGGGCCTTTTCTAAAATTAGGAGAACACACCCATGGCCGGTCATAGTAAGTGGGCCAATATCAAGCATCGCAAGGCCGCGCAGGACAAGAAGCGCGGCAAGATCTGGACCAAGCTGATCCGCGAGGTCACGGTGGCTGCGCGTGAGGGCGGCGCCGATCCTACCGCCAATCCGCGTCTGCGGTTGGCGATAGACAAGGCATTCGCTGCCAACATGCCGCGTGATACCGTCGAGCGGGCCATCAAACGCGGTGCCGGCGGTATGGACGGCGAGAACTATGAGGAGATCCGCTACGAAGGCTATGGCCCGGGCGGCGTGGCCATCATGGTCGATTGCATGACCGACAACCGTAACCGCACGGCGTCTGAGGTGCGTCACGCCTTCACCAAGCGGGGCGGCAACCTGGGCACCGATGGCTCGGTGAGCTATCTGTTCACCAAGCAGGGTATCATCAGCTTCCAACCCGGCGCCGACGAGGAGGCCGTGATGGAGGTCGCCCTGGAAGCTGGTGCCGAGGATGTGGTGGTCAACGATGACGGTTCGCTCGATGTGGTCACCTCACCCGAGGGCTTCGCCGCCGTCAAGGAGGCGCTGACCAAGGCCGGCTTCGATACCGAGGTCGCCGAGATCAGCTACAACGCCTCTACCCAGGTCGAGCTCGACGCCGAGACTGCCGACAAGCTCCTCAAGCTGATCGACGCGCTGGAGGATCTCGACGACGTGCAGGATGTCTATCACAACGCCGATATTTCCGATGAGATCATGGCCGCGCTCGCCATCTGAGAATCGGGTTGGGGCTTGCGGGTGGGGCGGACGATTGATCCCGGTTGCTGCATTGCAACAACGTCTGCTGTAGACTTTGGACGAACTGAAATACAATGGTCTTCATCGAGGTTCTCGAAGACCGAGACCGACCGGCCATGAGAGGATCGAGGCAAATGCATCTGACTTTGCTGAAATGCAAGCTCCATCGCGCGCGTGTGACGCATTCCGAGGTGGATTACGAGGGTTCCTGCGCCATCGATGAGGATCTGCTCGATCTGGCCGGGATTCGCGAATACGAGCAGATCCATATCTACAACGTCACCAACGGCGAGCGCTTCATCACCTATGCCATCCGGGCTGAGGCCGGCTCGCGGGTGATCTCGGTCAATGGCGCGGCGGCCCACAAGGCTGCGCCCGGAGACTGTGTCATCATCTGCGCCTATGCCGTCATGAGTGAAGCCGAGGCCGCCACCTTCAAGCCGAGACTCGTCTATCTCAATGAACACAACCGCGTCATCCGTACCGGCGACGCTATCCCTGCTCAGGCGGCCTGAGTGCCGCTCAGGCCGAGCGGACGCGCTCCAGTGCCATCCGGTCGGCGATCGCTTCGTGGTAGAGATCGATATAACGACGCGCGCTCGACTCCCAACTGAAGTCCTGTGCCATACCGGTGATGGCCAGGCGGCGCCAGCCTTCGGGGTCGTCGCGATAGATCTGCATCGCCCAGCGGACGGCGCCGAGCAAGGCCCTGGGCGTTGGCTCGTCAAAGACGAAACCGGTCGCCGTCCCCTTCGCCAGATTCTCCGCCGTGGCCGGCACCACGGTGTCCACCAGCCCACCCGTGCGATGTACGATCGGCGGTGTTCCGTATCTTAAGCTGTAGATCTGATTCAGCCCGCAGGGCTCAAAGCGCGAGGGCATCAGGAAGGCGTCACAGCCGGCCTCGATGCGATGGGCGCGGGCCTCGTCATAGCCGATATGGACACCGATCTGACGCGGATTGGCGCCGGCCAGCTCCAGGAGCGCCTGTTCGGAGCGACGCTCGCCCGCGGCCAGGATCATGATCTGCACCCGTGGGTCTTGCAGCAGTTCAGGCAGGATCGCCTGGATCAGATCCACACCCTTTTGTTCGACCAGCCGCCCGATATAGCCGAGCACAAAGGCATCCTCACTGCGCGGCAGGCCCAGTTCGCGCTGGATATCGAGCTTGTTCTCGGTCTTGAGTCCAAAGCGTTCGGCGTCATAGTTTTGGAAGATGAGCGGGTCGGCGGCCGGGTTCCAGACCTGATAGTCGATGCCATTGAGGATGCCGCTGAAGCGGTGGCCGATCTGACGCAGCAGTCCGTCGAGTCCGCAACCGAAGCGCACCGTGCGTACCTCCTCGGCATAGGTGGGGCTGACGGTATTGACGCGCTCTGAGAATACGATGCCGCCCTTGATGAAGGACAGACGCTGATGGAATTCGAGTCCCGCCAGATTCCACAATGCCGACGGTAGTTCCAGCCGGTCGAAGGTGGCGCGGTCGAACAGTCCCTGATAGGCCAGATTATGGATGGTGAAGACGCGCGCCGGCGACCAGGGCGCGTCCTGCAACAGGGTCGGAGCCGGCCCGGTCTGCCAGTCGTTGCCGTGGAAGACGTCTGGGCGCCAGCCGAGCGCCGACAGACCCTGGGCCATCAGCGCCAACACGCGGCAGAACAGCATGAAACGGTCTGGATTGTCGCCCCAGTCGCGCCCGGTCGGATCGCAGTAGGGATTGCCCTCACGCGCGAAATACTCGGGCGCGTCGACCAGATAGACCGGCAGATCGTGATCGGGATGGCGGCCCTCGATGAGCCGGATGGCGCTCCGGTAGCCTTGGAGACGGATCTCACCCAGGGGCTTGGGTTCGCGCAACTGGCGCAGGGCGAGCGGATAGCCCGGAATGACGAGCCGCGCGTCATGGCCGAGCTGGCGTAGCGCCGCCGGCAGACTGGCGGCGACATCGGCCAGTCCGCCGGTCTTGATCAGGGGATGCGCCTCGCTGCTGGCGACGAGGATGCGCAGACATTCCGGCTCGAACGCCGGGAAGTCAAGGGGGCTGAGTGACGACTCCATGCGATGTGTATTTCGTTCTAGGCGCGTTGGCGCGGGCGACCGGAGGTACAGGGAGGAGGCCCATGAAAGACATCACGTTAGCACACTTGATCCGGATCGAGGTAACCGACTGATGATGGATCCCTGCACACTGCTGATCTTTGGGGCCACAGGCAATCTGGCGGCCTACAAGCTCCTACCCGCGCTCTATCATATCGAGGCCGCCGGGCGGCTGTCTGCCGAGAGTCGCGTGCTCGGTTTTGGGCGGCGCGATTGGTCCGACGAAGACTGGCGAGCACAGGTGACCGAGATCCTGAATGCACGTCTAGCTGGACGGATCGAGGCCGAGGTATTGCGCCGCCTGCTTGGGCGGATGCACTTCGTCAAGGGCGATCTGGAGCGTCCCGAAGATTTCGCGTCGCTGGCCGCGCGCCTGCGGGGCGAGGAGGGCTTTCCGGTCAATCGTCTCATCTATCTCGCCGTGGCGCCGCACCATTATGCGACCATCGTCGAGTCCCTGGCCGCCCAGGACCTGCATCTGGAACAGGAGGGCTGGTCGCGACTGGTGGTCGAGAAGCCGTTCGGCTTCGATCTGGAGAGCGCCAGGATCCTGGATCGCCAGCTGCGTCGGTACTTCGACGAGGAGCAGCTCTATCGGATCGATCATTATTTGGGCAAGAGCACGGTCCAGAACATCCTGGTGTTCCGCTTCGCCAATCTGATGCTCGAACCCTTGTGGAACCGTAATTACATCGACCATGTGCAGATTACCCATGCCGAGTCGCGTGGGATCGAGGAACGGGCCGGGTTCTACGATGGGGTCGGAGCCCTGCGCGACATGATCCAGAGCCATCTGTTGCAGATGTTGGCGCTGGTGGCCATGGAGCCGCCGCCAAGCCTGGACGCCGAGGCCTTGCGTGATGAGAAGGTCAAGGTGTTGCGCTCGATTCGGCCCATTGCGCGCGAGGCCGTGCATGCCCAGGCGTTTCGCGCCCAGTATGGGCCGGGACGTCTAGGCGAGCGCAAGCTCGCCGGCTATCTCGAGGAGTCTGGGGTCGGACACAACAGCACCACCGAGACCTATGCCGCGCTCAAGCTCTATATCGACAACTGGCGCTGGCGTAACGTGCCCTTCTATCTGCGTACCGGCAAGCGGCTGGCTCACACCAATTCGCTGATTGCGATTCGCTTCAAGCATCCGCCGCAGCGGTTGTTCCAGTCGACGGCGATCGAACGGCTCGAACCCAATTGGTTGCTGCTCAACATCCAGCCCAACGAGTGCATACGCATTGAGATTCAGGTCAAGCAGCCGGGTCTGGAGATGCGTACCCAGACCGAGCGCATGGACGCCAGCAGTTGCGTCCTGCCGCCTGAACACATCGATGCCTATGAGGCCTTGATCCTCGACGTCATCGAGGGCGACCACACCCATTTCCTGCGCTACGACGAGGTCGAATGGGCCTGGCGGGTGGTCGATCCGGTGCTCAAGCTGTGGGCGACCGAGCGCGACTTCATCCATACCTACCCGGCCGGCTCCTGGGGGCCGGCCGAGGCCAACCGGCTGTTCGATCGCGAGGATCAGGATTGGCGCAATGGGCTATAGCGGATCTGATCCTCGTGCACCGACACAGACAAGCGCAGGCTTAGGATGTCTCGGTTATTCATCGAATATGATCGATGATCTTAATCAAAATTATCATTTTGAATCGATGGGCATTGGCGCTTTAGATAGGCTGACTGCAACAGTCCTTCTTGGTGCCAAACCATGCGAATATTCAATGAGATCCGCTTCGACAACCTCAGGGGCGACCTCTTCGGCGGTGTGACGGCCGCCGTGGTTGCGCTGCCCATGGCCCTGGCCTTCGGTGTCGCCTCTGGGGCTGGGCCCGCCGCCGGACTCTATGGCGCGGTGCTGGTCGGGCTCTTCGCCGCGCTCTTCGGCAGTACCCCCACGCTCATCTCCGAGCCGACCGGCCCCATGACCGTGGTCATGACCGCCGTCATCGCCAATCTGATCGCGGTCAACCCCGAGCAGGGGCTGGCGATGGCCTTCACCGTGGTCATGATGGCGGGCGTCTTCCAGATCATCCTGGGCCTGCTCAAGTTCGGTAAGTACGTGACCCTCATGCCCTATACGGTGGTCTCGGGCTTCATGACCGGCATTGGGGTCATTCTGATCATCCTCCAGCTCGGTCCCTTCCTCGGCCAGCCCACCCCGCCGGGAGGGGTGGTGGGGACCCTGCGCGCCCTGCCCGAACTCTTTGCCCAGATCAAGCCGGCCGAGACCGGACTGGCGCTCATGACCTTGGCGCTCATCCTGTTGTACCCCAAACGGCTCAAGACCTATCTCCCACCACAGTTGTTGGCCCTGGTGCTCGGGACCCTGATCTCGCTCGTTGTGATCGACGGCAGTGACCTGCGCCGTATCGGCGCGATCCCAACTGGACTGCCGAGCCTCCAGATGCCCGTCTTCAGCGCCGAGCACTGGCGATTGATGCTGGTCGATGCCCTGGTCCTGGCCGTGCTTGGTTGTATCGATGCCCTGCTGACCTCGGTGATCGCCGAGAGCCTCACGCGCAAGGAGTATGACCCCAACAAGGAACTGATCGGGCAGGGTCTGGGCAATCTGGCCTCAGGACTCTGCGGTGGCATCGCCGGTGCCGGTGCGACCATGGGCACCGTGGTCAATATCCAGACCGGGGCGCGCAGCGCGCTCTCCGGCATCACGCGCGCCCTGATCCTGCTGGTCGTGGTGCTCTGGGCCGCCGGTCTGACCTCCCAGATCCCGCTCGCGGTGCTGGCCGGTATCGCCTTCAAGGTGGGGCTGGACATCATCGACTGGTCGTTCCTCAAGCGGGCCCATCGCGTCTCGCCGCGTGCGACCCTGATCATGTATGGCGTGATCGCACTCACGGTGTTCGTCGATCTGATCTGGGCGGTGGCGGTCGGGGTCTTCGTCGCCAACGTCCTGACCATCGATCGGCTAAGCCGGCTCCAGAGCCGTTCGGTGCGCGCGATCCAGCACCCGGGCGAACACGAGAACCTGACGCTCGACGCCCAGGCGGTGCTGGAGCGCGCCAATGGCCGCATCCTACTCTTGACGCTTGGCGGTCCGCTCATCTTCGGTCTGGCCAAGGCGATCGCGCGTCAGCATGCGATCCTGGAGGACCACGAGGTGCTGGTCATGGACTTCACCGCGGTCCCCTTGCTTGGGGTGTCGTCCTCCTTGGCGCTGGAAAAGATGATCCTGGAGGATCTCGCCGCTGGACGACAGGTGGTGATTGCTGTCAAGGATGGCGAGGTTCGGCAGCGGCTCGACCGGCTGGGGATCATGGCGCGGCTGCCGGCCGATCAGGTGGTCGCGACCACCGAGGCCGCGCTGGCGCGGGCCGAGACCTTGCTGGCAGCGAGTCCGCGTCTGGATCCCTTGACCAAGCCGGAGGCGGCCTTGGCCTAAGGGCGGCAGGCGGCGGAGACATCGACCAGATTCGATGCGGATTGCGGACGATCGCAATTTCCGATATTTGCACTCAGAAACTACGCTTGAGACTCGACAGCAGAAGCCGTCCGGCTTTCCCGCTGATTCAAATCCGATCGAGAGAGGTGTTCCGATGTCAACCGTCGCCATCGTCCAGAACGCATCGACAGTCGTCATTCATGCCGTTCAGTTCCATGATGAGGCGCATCTCCAGCCGGCCGAGTGCAGGATGCTCAGTCGGCTTGAATCCTGTCTGCATCGTGGCTGCATCATCTCCATCGAACATACCGAGCAGATCCAGCCCAGATACACCACCTGGAAGCTCTGGGAGCCGCCGAGCTGTTACGACGGCGACATGGACGCCGTGCATGGCGCGATCGCGCGCTGCCGTCAGGCCCATTGCGACCATCACATCCGCCTGAACATCGAGGATCTGAGCTATCGCAGCCGGCTCGCGCTCATGGTCCATCGCCCGCATTGAAGCGGTTGCGGCCTGTTGTGTGTCATAGCCCCATGACAGCGACGTTCGTACCGGCACTGGTGATCCAGGCCGATCACTGTGTGGAACAGCCGACGGTCACTATCCTACCGGTGACAGGAACCCGTCTGAGGAACACGAAGCCTGGTTTAAAGCGAACGGCGACCGGACCGGACCAGCGCAAAGGGCAGCGCAACAAGCCGTTGTCCGAGGCACGACAGCGATTTAACCAGGGCATTGCCAAGACGCGCCCCCGTTTAGAACAGGCGTTTGTCTCGATTGTGCCGATGGGCGGCAGATGATTCGCGCCATCGGTCGGGCGCGCGCCAACTTTGCCATGACATGGGTGGCAAGTAAACAACCCTCGACTGAAGTCGAAGGCTTTATTGTGAGACGCAGCAAACATGGTTGACCACATCCCCAACATTGGGCGTGTTTACAGCCGCCCTTGGCAGCGGGGCTCCGCTGCCAAT
>Ga0138355_1101285_pt1 | contig 10694 bp, 12 predicted proteins | sample YNPNP_1300MetaT_FD_101540 | JGI IMG/M metagenome (GOLD analysis project Ga0138355, IMG submission 101540) | Anoxygenic and chlorotrophic microbial mat microbial communities from Yellowstone National Park, USA - YNP NP_1300 MetaT (Metagenome... ...
AGGAAAAAAAGAAATTTCGAGATTATGTTATTTCTGGCACTGAAAATAGATATACCATTCGCCGTCATCTTCATTGTGTTCGATCCCCAAGAGTTTGTGTTTGGTCTTTGCCAAGTCTCTGGGTACCGATTCCGATGCCGGTTTATAGTCGGTGATAACCTTCAATACTTTTCCTGCGCTCATCTTCATCAAATGTGCCTTCGCTTTTAGCGCTGGCATCGGGCATACTAAGCCCTTTACATCTAATTCTTCATCGTAATTCATGTTTTTTCAATCTCCATAATTTTTTTTGTTTCTTGGAAAAAAAACAAAAAACTAACTACCGATTATTCAACGGGAATTTCAAAAATTGGCTCCGAATCTGACTCACGCATAACCATTTGAAGCCGTTTGATTTGAGAAAGTCTTAAAGCATGGAACCGAACATCTTTGGGGCTCATACCGATGTCTTCGCTAATTTTTGAGATTCGACTTGGACCGTTAAGCATAATGTATTTATATACTTTCTCTCGAGGCGCCAATTCAAATTCGAGCAATTCGCGTTTCATTTTTTTGTCAATGGCTTTGTCAACTGCGTCTTGTGAGACTTGACCTTTTTCAAGCAATCCGGCTTCAATCATCTTATGGACGATTTCTTGCGTTTTTTTGTTCCAAATTAGCACGGTGGTAAATCCTTTTTCCGAGCCAACTTCACCGGCGGTGACATCAGCGAATACGGCGGGAAAGTCTTGGCAGTGTGAGCAGAAATGATTGCAGTTTAAACATCGTTTTGCTTCATTTATCGCCATTTCTTCGGTGAATTTGCCTTCTATTTCTTTGAAATTCATCCATAAATCTTCTGTGGCATCGACCAGCGATGGTGGCTTTATGGAAACGTCCTTGGGCGCGCTGAGAGGGCCCGTAAAGAACATTTTTGATCTATTTAGCCGCCCCTTTCTTAAATCTTCTCCTCTGAGGTAGCGATCGATGGAAATAGCCGCTTCTCTTCCGTGGGCGATTGCTGCGACAGCGACATTTTTTCCACGTTCGATGATATCACCGCCTGCAAATACCCCGGGAATATTTGTTTCAAAAGTCATTTCATCCACCACGATTTTTCCTCGATTTCTCTTTAATTTATCTCCACCCGCAGCATCAAGAAGCGAATAGTCGACCGATTGTCCTACCGCAATAACCACTTTATCGACATCAAGTGTGAAATCAGATCCCTCGATTTTTTTAAAGCCCATTTTTCCTTGAGCATCCGCTTCTGCTTTTACTTTATTTCCGTGTATTTTCAAGGTTCCGTCGGTATTTTTAGTGATTTTGTTTGTAGAAGTGTCGAAGAGATATTCCATAAATTTGAGTTCATTCTTCGGAATTTCTTCTATAACCATTTTAAGTGCTTTTTCATCACGAATTTCGGCAAGGTAGATCTTTTTGGCACCTAGTCTCAAAGCGGTTTGAGCGACATCGACAGCCACGGGCCCTCCACCGATGATATAAAGGGTTTTATTTTTAAATTCTTCTTGATATTCCCAGTATCGATATTTTCTTTGCATTAAGAATTCTATAGCGACATAGACACCCGGATTTTTTTCTCCTTCAATTTTTAAAGTGAGTGGAGCATATTGGCCGATCGCGATGAAGATAGCTTCAAAGCCTTGGTTTTTCAAATCTTCCAAAGTGAGATTGGGGCCAATAGGCGTGTTAGTCTTTAATTCGACGCCAAAACTTTTAATGGTTTCGATATCATAATCAAGGACTTCGTCGGGTAATCTGAACTTCGGGACACCAAATCGAAGCATTCCTCCTGCTTTATCCGATTTTTCAAAGATTGTGGGTTTGTATCCTAAATTTGCGAGATAATATGCAGCGGTCAACCCTGCCGGACCAGAACCGATAATCGCGACCTTTTTATTTTTGGGTTCTGCTTCAGGGGTTGGGATTTTTACACCATGAGCCATCTCCCATTCTGTTACAAACTTTTTCAATTCTCGAATTGCAATTGGGTGATTGGTTCCGATAAGAGTGCATCCATATTCACATTCGTGTGTACAAATTCGACCACAGATAGAAGGGAGTGGATTGGTTTCACGAATCAATTGAACGGCTTCAGCAAACTTTCCTTTCTTAATTAAGTCAATATAGCCCCGTGCATTCACGCCTGCCGGACAATTGCTTGCACAAGGAGAGAATATTTTATCTTGATCGGTTAATTCGGTTCGGATGTTTGCATTACAGAATAAGCCGATTTTTAACAATTGGACTTTCATGGATTTTTCAACTTCAGCCGCACCTCTGATTTCACAGGGAACACCTACCACGGCTATTTTTCCATGCGGTTTACCCAAAGTTTCTATCAATCGTTGCAATGTGCCCGATCGGCCCCAAGCAAGCCCCGCATATTGTAGAACGTCGTTTGAATTTTTAGTAACGACAGCTTTTGGAATATCATTTTCTTTTTTCACTTCGATAATTTGCTCGACAATTTGATTATCCAGGATATATTTGTTGAATGCTGTGACGAATCCTCCGCTTGCCGCGTTTTTTCTAACCGATGGATCCGTAGCTCGGAGCGACAGAATTTCAATTGGGGATTGTTTTTGGAACTTTTGTTGTCGTACTTGTGGACAATTTTCATAACATTTTCCGCATTTTAAACCTTCTTTTTCAACGATGCAGTAATCGACGAGTCGAGGCTTTAAATCTTTCAATTCGATATGTTTACACAAACCCGCACATAATCCACAGCCTTGACAGAGTCCTTCTTCAATTACTTGCTCTTCTAACATTCTAAAACTCATTATAATCCCTCCATTTTTATAAAATCGGGGTTGATTTCAAATGAAACGACTTGACCTATTTCATTAATGGTATATTTCACATGCTTGCCCGAATACTGCCCCGGTGCGATTTCAAAGATAGAATATTTATACTCCTCGAAATTTTCATGACCTTTAACGGGAGTTTTAAATCCGCCAAAGAAAACATTTGACAAATTCATGTTTCCGGCTATTCTGCGAATATTTGATTCGGCTTTTTTGTATTCTTCAATATTTTTAGTTTTTAATGCTTCCTTGATTTTTTGCTCGGTTTTTATGAGCTCAGAGCGGAGTTGTTTTGTTTTTTCGGACACACTGATGCCCGCGGCGGTTTCATATGCTTGAATGATATCGAGGGTTAATTCAACCGATTTATATCCGCCGATAAGGCCTGAAATCAAAGGAAGTTCTTCAATAAGTCTGCCGGTAAACACATCCGAAAGAACGGAACCCGTTGACTTGATTCTTCCTACGGGAAGAAGGCCATCTGCAAGAGTGAATCTAAAGAAATTTCCCGTAACATCTGGAACCGATTTTGTTACATCATCATCTCGGTCTGCGAGTTTGTCGGTTCCGCCTTTTCCGGTAGCTTCTGTTGCAACTTCAATATTTCCCATTAGAGTTCCGAACATTCCGAGCATCCTCATTCCCGATCTATCAACTGAGGGTTTACACCCTCGACATGGGGCACCGTGAGCGACACATCGTTCTTTGCATTCTTTAGCAACATATCCATTACACATAAAGCCGAGATCGTTGAAGCATGAGGTTTCGTCTTGAGAGATATCGATTTGACGTACCACCTCGGAAAGAAAACTACAAGTAGATTTTCTTGTGCAAACTGAACAAAGCGCTTGTTTTTTCGACGATTGCCCCTTCTCAATTGTTTCAACTAATTCTTCAATTTCAGCCATACAAGCAGGAACTTCCATAATTGATTCCGAAAAGAAGCGGAGTGGTTTTATAAGAGTACCACGTTGGTAAGAAAGTCCATATACTCCACCACTTACGGTACAGCTCCCGAAACCGATGGTTTTTTTTGCATTATTTACGATTTGAAGGATAGATTGTTTATTCTCTGCGGTGAGATATCCTGTGATAATAGCATAATCTATTTTTTGGGATTTCCATTGCTTTGGTTCTTGAACCCACTCAATATCCATGTTTTCTTTGGTATTCATTTCCTTTAGAAGAATAGTTTGTCCGAAACACTTATTACAACCACCGAATTGAAATATTGATATTTTCATTGAAAAGTTCCTCCTTGTTTTTGTGCTTTTTCGAGTCGTTCCACGACATCTTCAAAATCTCCAACAGCAGTTTCTCCCTCTGCTGCTCTGGCAGTATAATGGTTGATAAATTGGTCGCTGTATCCCATTTCTTTGAATAACTTTTTCATAAGTTTGATTCGATGCATCGAAAGAAAGTTTCCGTTAAAGAAATGACATGCTCCGAAACAACATCCAATTACAGCAACCGCATCGGCACCATGAGATAGTGCATCCATGATTTGAATGGGTCCAACTTGACCCGAGCATTGAACTCTTACGATTTTTATTGCGGGATCATAAGCCATTCTGGCCACCCCCGCGGTTCTGGCGGCGCCTTGCCCGCATTCATTACACATAAATGCTATAATGTTTCGACCTTTTGCTTCCATTCTGATTTTCCTCCTCCTAAAGCGCTCACTTCATCAAATAGTTGATCTTCTCTGAAATTGATTAATTGAATCGCACCTGTGGGACAAGCGGGCATGCACATTCCACAAGATTTACATGCGATCGAGTTAACCCATACTTTTCCATCTGCATCTCTTTCTATTGCAGCAGGATTGCAAGCAGTGATACACATCCCGCAAGAGACACATTTATCATAGTTGATCTTTGCGACCATCATTTCCTTTTCTACATACCCTTGTACCAAAGGCGCTGCTGCGGATGCGGCAGCACTTCCCGCTTGTGCCACTGAACTGCTGATGTCTTTCGGTCCTTGAATTGCACCCGCTAAAAAGATTCCATCTTTACTACTTTTTGTAGGATTCATTTTAATATGAAATTCCTTAAGAAATCCTTCTTTCGTCCTCAATACCTTCAATGCTGACCCGAGAATTCCGATTCCTTTTGGCGGTACCATCGCAGCAGACAACACCACCATATCTGCCGGCAATTCCAAGGGGGTTTGTGATAACGTATCTTCAACAATCACGCGAAGCTCCCCTGTTTTTGGATCCCGCTGAATTTCGGAGGGTCTTCCTCGAACAAAGCGAACGCCTTTTTTCTGAGCAGATTTATAGAACTCTTCACCATTCAGCCCGGGTGTTCGAATATCAATATAACAAATGGTAATATCTGCATTAGGGAGTAAATCTTTGAGAATACCAGCATTTTTGACCGCAAACATACAGCACACCCCCGTGCAATATTCATTTCCAACCAATTCATTTCTGCTTCCGACACATTGAATCATGACCACCCGGTTGGGAACTTTACCATCTGAAGGTCGCAAAACCAGACTATTAGTCAATGAAGTGGGATTCAATAATCTCTCCAACTGCAATTGAGTTATAATATCTTCATACCCGGGTTGACCATAGTGATATGGTTCGATATCGGTGGGATCATATTCATCATAGCCCGCAGCAACGACAACGGAGCCAACTTCCACCGTTGTGGTCTTTGGTTTCATAGTGAAATCAACGGCTTGAACGGGGCAAATATTAATACATGTATTACATTCAATGCAAGTCTTTTTATCTCGAACATAGGTTGAAGGAATGGCTTGGGGATATAATTTGTAGATAGCACCTCTCGTAGACATACCCATATCCCATTCCGAGGGGACTTCTACGGGGCAATTCGCAGCGCATTCACCGCAAGATGTGCAATTATCTTTGACATATCTCGGTTTGGTTTCGATTGTCACTTCAAATTTTCCGATCGACCCATTCACCGATTTGACTTGACTCAAAGTGTAAAGGGTCACCAATTTATGTCTTGCGATTGCATTGGTTAGCGGAGATATCGAACATTGGGGACATTCATTTGTTGGAAAGGTTTTATTTAACATCGTCATATGCCCTCCGATGCTCGACTCTTTTTCTACTAAATGAACAGGAATTCCCAAATTTACCAAATCATAAGCGGCACGCAAACCCGCAATACCACCGCCGATAACCAAAGCCGCTTTAGTCGTCGGAAGTTTTTTGGTTTCCACTTCTTCCAGCTCTCTGCTTCTTGCTATACCCGCCTTCACCAATTGAATGGCTTTATCGGTTGCCTCTTTTTTCTGTTTTTGATGAGGCCATGAACAATATTCACGGATATCCACTTGAAAATGGAGATGCTTATTCAAGCCCTCTTCTTCGATCGCACCTGCAAAAGTTGGGCCATGTTGATTCTTTGAACAAGAAGCAACAACGGTTCGATTGATTCCTTTTTCATGAATAGCATTTTTAATCATATCCAAGCCGGCTTTGGAACACATAAACATATAATGCTGGGCATCTACTACATTCTTCTCGCTTTTTATGCTTTCAACCACTTTTTCGACATCAACGGTTCCCGCAATATTATGCCCACAATGACAAATATACACACCAATTCTTGGTTCTTCTTTCTTTTTATCTTGATCACTTTGCACATTTTCTTTTTTCTGATTATTCTCTTCGCTCATGTTCATTCCCTCTTATTGTTTCTCCTCCGAAGGGGTAAAGAAAAATTTCTTACCGACTGTTTGATAGTTGAACCCTAAATATTTTGGATCCATTCCCATGCAATATGCAGTCAATTGTGAGATATGAATGACCGGAATATCATAATTAGTTCCCATATTTTTATTGAGAAACTCTTGACCCGAATCAAACTGCAGATGGCAGAATGGACAAACATCCAAGATAAAATCAGGTTTCACTTCGGCGATATTGCTCATTTTTTCTGCCAAAATTGTCATTGAAGCATCTGGATGTGCCGCTTTGACTCCTCCTCCCGCTCCGCAGCATGTATGTTTATTTTTGAACTCCAATGATTTTACACCCAATGCCTCCACATATTCTTCCAATATTGTCGGTTTTTCGGGTGATTGGATATTCCGAGTCTTGCTGGGTTTTAAGAAATGGCAACCATAATGAATCGCAGCCGTCGCATTTACTTTTCGTACGATATAATTTTGAATCTCTTGAGGGCCGATTTGAAAACCCAAGAATTCAGCAATATGACGAACATTTATAGTCCCTTGATATTCATATTCGCCAATTTCTTTTAATTTTTGATTCACTTTTTCTTTGCTCACATCATTTTCTTTTAAATGATGATTCACTTCTTGAAGTGTTCCGAAACACCCGTTACAAACGGTTAAAATATCGGTATTCATTTTTTCTGCGATATTGATGTTTCGGGCCGCTGCAACCATCCAATCATGCTTATCAAAAGAGCGGAACACACCCGGCGCGGGACAACAAGACGCTCGCGCCATATCTTTTAGTTCCCACCCAAGCTTTTGCATAATAAAACGGGTTGCTTTTTCGATTTGTGGATACCGATTAGGCATGATGCACCCCAAGAAAAATGCAAATGATTTATTTTCACTCATCCACCTTCCTCCTTGTTTCCTTTATTTTGAATTGTGTTCCTTATTCTCCGGATCATTGTTCGGTTTTTTGCTGATATTGAAAAGGACCTCTGCAAATCGATCCAATTCATCGTTTCCGTCCACTTTATCCTTATAAATCGTATTTGGAAGTTGAGGAAGCCCCAATTCTTCTCTCTGCTTCTTTACCGCATCATTAATAGGAACACCGTGCCCGAATTTTTTCAGAAATTCGATGGTCTTTCGATGCGGGTCAGATATATTGCCCAATTTCACCGCATAATTTCTTAATTCGATAATGACATCGGTTGGACGCACATCACGTGGGCATCTCTCATAGCATTGATAGCAGGTAGTACATAGCCAGATATCTGGATCCTTTAATGCTGTTAAATCCCCCATAACCACCTTTCTCACAATAGAACGTGTTTTAAAGGCAGTCCAGCGTCCCGATTCACAACTGGCCGTGCACGTACCGCATTGCATACAAGACATTATATTAGCCCGACGGGCAATCTCATCGAAATAATGTTTATCGAAATCCTCTGCGGTTAGAAACTGACGCTTCTTCTTTAATTCTTGATTGCTCAATAATTTCGCCTCTGTTTCGCTTCTTTACTCAATTCTTTTTCTGTTTGGTTGTTTGGTTCCAATGATTTGTTTTTCAATGGTTTGTTTTTGGTCAAACCCAAAAACACCCAATAATGAGCAGAATGGTGAAGCGAAATGAACAAATGAAACATAGAAATAAAGGAGCAATATCTATGGAATTTCTAATTGGAGATCTTCTTTGATTCGTCGTAATACCACTTGGGTCGTTATTTCTTCGACTCCGGGAATTCGCTTGATGGCTTCTAAAAGATCGATTTGCGACTCTTTACTTATACATTTCGCCATGCCCATTATTGGGAAAGAGCCTGAAACCATATATACGAAATTAATCCGAGAAAGCAACCGTTCATCTTCGGACATATGGAGGCTCCCATCGATTTCAGAACCATCATCTGCAAATGTGATTGGGGGTCGTTGTACCACCAATCGCTCAAGGATCTCATCAATCGGAACGGAATTGTTAACCCTGATAAAGAAAATTAGCATATCTTGATAGCCGATCTTACAACAATCGATCAAAGCCGTTGTTTTTTTTATGATCCCTTTTTCGATCAATGCATCATAATGGTTCTTCACCGTTGACACATTCGACTTGATTTTATCTGCGATTTGCCGGAGAGACATTTTACCATCCTCCTGCAGAACATGAAGAATTTTTTTATCGATTGGGTCTAACGTTATGATTTCATGTTTTACCTGCAGGTTAATCTTTCCATTTTTTTTCCCAATGACCATTTCAATCAACTCGAATGTGAAAATTCAAAAAACGATTCAAACTTTTCGACTTTTAATTGTGCGGATTGTCGGTTTCGGATTTTACATATGAAGCACAAAATCCGCATCTTCGCACATTTCAAAGAAACTGGCCGCACCAACGGGTTCTTCACAGAATGGAACAAGATCTTTCTTTTTAATACCGAGCATCTCCATTGTCATTCCGCAAGGATATAATTTAATTTTACCTTCTTTGACCTGTTCCTCAACCATTTTCCAAAGATCTTCATAGCCAAAGCCTTTTAATTTCTTTTTAAACATCCATGCACCCATCTTATTCATAGGCCAAGGAAACGCTTGCACTTTCGCGCTATAGCCTTTTTTCAATAAGAACAAGCCCCAGAACGTGAAGAAATAATTCATTTCAACATCCATTGCAGAGCCCGTGGTGCCTAAAATCACCATCTTAGCAAAAGTCTCGAAAGAATTGCTAGATATGATGAAATTCATCTTTTTCATTCGATTTTCACCTGTTCTCCATATTTTTTATATCGTGAGAAAAAATTATAACCAAGATATCAGCCGATTTGAGGATTCCATTAAATCGATTAACTTTCCATAGTCAATAATCTCCATTTTCGGACATATATCTGCTTCCTTCATTCCTCGGGCCAATGCATCCTCTTTCAAACAAAAGATTTTCGAGCAGCATGAAAGTAACTCTTCATACACGAAATTTCCCGCTTCATTGGTTCCAAACACCGCATCTTGCATTAACACTAAACCACAATCCGGAAGCCCATGAGCGATTTTAGTAATCTCTTTTCGTTCGATAGAATTAAATCCACTGTATCCATATAAAATTAAATTTTCCATTTTTTTTCCTCCTGTCCATCACACTTTGAATGCTGCGGGGAATTCCATCAACACCCTCGGAATTTCACCCCAAGGAACGATTTCCATATTGCCGTATTCTATAAGGTCTTCTGGTTTTATTCCTCTCTCTTCTAAATCTTCTTTTACAAGGAGAATCGGCAATTCAGATAATTGAGCCATTTCCAAACCATCTTCAATGGAATCTACGTTTATAATCGAAGAATTGAGTCCTTTTTTCATGAAATATACGCCATCACCATAGAAAATCACTTTACATTTAATTTCCTCACCTAATGCCATGAATCCTGAACCTAACCGCATTGCTTCGTTTGCAGAATTGGTTCCAAAAGGCCCTTTATCGCATAATATCGCTATTGATCTCATTTTTTCTTCCTCCTCAACTTCGACTGCCGAAAACGACGATTTTATCGCTTTCCGCCACAAGACCTGATAGTTCTCCCAGCCCAACGATTTGGGATCCGGGTACCGATTCTTCCGGAAAAATTCCGTAATTATCTGCCCAAGTTTGACAAGCATATATGGGGATTCCCGATTGAATTAAATCTTCGAAAATCTTTGGGATATTTTTGGTCGCATTGCCCAGTTTGATATTTTTTGTTATATTTAGAACACCCGTGCCGAAAAGGAATATCCCCCGAATAGTATGGTTCTTCTCTTTTGCGGCTTTAATCATATTAAGCATGGTATACACACTTTGGTACTTGAGATACTCCGTCATAATCAGAAAAGTGATTTTCAATATGTTCACTACTCCTTGAAGGTGATTCTAATCCTTTCTAATGAGAAATTTGAGCTTTGTTCCTTCCTCTTTAAGTTCTACCAATGTACAGTTAGTTTTTTTCAATAAAGCAGGGATATCCGCTTTTGCTCCCATATCATCGGCTAAAAGTTCTAAAGTTTGGCCTTGGGTCATTCCCGTTATTACTTTCTTCGCTTTAAGGACCGGCATCGGACATTTCATGCCCAAGGTGTCCAATGTGAAATCTGCCATAATTTTCAACCTTTTTACTCTATTGAACATAAAATTCCACACTTGATCTCCTATTAAAGAATTTTTTAAAACAAATGATTCGAAGATCCGAA
>Ga0138355_1147841_pt1 | contig 10657 bp, 10 predicted proteins | sample YNPNP_1300MetaT_FD_101540 | JGI IMG/M metagenome (GOLD analysis project Ga0138355, IMG submission 101540) | Anoxygenic and chlorotrophic microbial mat microbial communities from Yellowstone National Park, USA - YNP NP_1300 MetaT (Metagenome... ...
AAAATTGGATGACTTGTGAACAAAATATTGATTATCGCTGGTGATACTTCGGGTGATATCCACGCTGCTAAATTAATGAAAGAAATACTAATTCGCCGCCCTGATACAAAATTCATCGGTGTTGGTGGCGAAAAAATGTCGTCTATTGATTTCGAAAAAATCATAGATTTGTCCCAAATTTCTGTTGTAGGTTTCTGGGAAGTTTTCAAACGAATCGATAAATTCTTGCAACTAAAATCCAAAATAAAGGAGATTATCGAAAAAGAAAATATTTCGCTTTTTATTCCGGTGGACTTTCCTGGATTCAATTTGGAAATTGCAAAATTATGCAAGCAATACAACATTAAGGTATTATGGTACATCGCACCTCAACTTTGGGCTTGGGGTAAAAATCGTGCTAAAAAATTGCAAAACAATATAGATAAATTACTTGCTGTTTTTCCGTTCGAAGAAGAGTTTTTTGGCAAATACGATATAGATACCGAATTTGTAGGGCATCCTTTGATGGATAATCCACAATTCAACCAAGCAATTAAAAAATGGAGTGAAAGAGAAAATATACTATTGATTATGCCTGGTAGTCGCATACAAGAAATTTCTTCTCATTTACCTCTACTATTAGAATATTGCAAGATTTTTCGAGCTAAATACCCTAATTTCGACATAGTTTTCTCGGTACCCACTCATACTCAACAGTTCCTGTATACCAATTTCGCCGAAATAAAAAAGTTTAATATTGTTAACGATTCCCATAAACATATGCAATCTTCAAAAATTGGCTTGATTAAGTCTGGAACTTCTAATTTAGAGGCTGCTTTGTTGGGATTGCCTTTCGTGATGTTTTATAAAACTTCTTTGTTTAATTACATTATTGGTAAACAAATGGCAAATGTTCCATATTTTTCTATTGTAAATATTCTTAGCAATAAGAGCATTGTAACTGAATTAATTCAATCTCGAATGAATTTAAAAAACATTGAAAAACACATCGATATTTTAATGAACGATAAACAGGAATACGAAAATTTACAGAATTCCTTCGAAAAAATAAAAGAACTATTCAAGAATAAAAAAGCTTCGGCTCGTGCCGCCGAAATTGCAATTAATTTTTTGGAAACAATTAAATGAAAAAAGTATTGCTAAATATATTGGTATACTTGGTCCATTTATTAAGCAAAACTTGGAGGTTCAAACAAAATGGAACTTTAATAACAGGACCAGCCGTTCTGATATTTTGGCATAGATACTTGCTTGCCGGTTGGAAATTTTTATCTAAACAAGGAAAATTTTTTGCTGTTGTGAGCCCAAGCCGCGATGGCGAATATTTAGTAAAATTGCTGAGTAAGTGGCAATTTTCTTTTATTCGTGGCTCATCAGACAAAAACAGCAAAGAAGTTATGAACAAATTAACCGAATTGGCTAAATATAACTCTGTGTCGCTCACTCCTGATGGTCCAAAAGGTCCATTATTCAAATTAAAGCCAGGTGCAGTTGTTGCTGCTTATCGTGCTGGAGTCCCAATTCAATTTATTAAAATTAATTCAACTAAAAATATCATTTTTAAAAAAAGTTGGGATAAATTTGAATTACCCTTTCCATTCTCCACAATCAATGTTGATATATCTGAACCAATAATTATACCCCAAACTGCAACCCGTGATGAAATTGATAAACTTATTATTAGAATTGAAGAACTTATGAAAAATGATTAGCTTAATTACTAAAATATGGTCCAACTTAATTAATAGGAGAATACAAAAATTCTCGAAATCTCCTATTATCACTACAAACAGCCTTGATAAAATTCAAACTAAATACTTTCGACTTAGATCCAAATCGAAAGTAATTAGTGTTGGTAATATAAGTTTTGGCGGTACCGGCAAAACTCCCTTAATAATTAAATTAGTGCAAGATTTTTTACCAAGAAACCTTAAAATCGGGATTGTTGCGAAAGGTTATAAGCGTTCCGAACCATTGGATTTGGTTCTTACGCAAGAAAATATCAACCACTACACCATTAGACAGATAGGAGACGAACCATTGATGCTATTTAACAGATTGAAGTTGCCTATTGCTATTAGTGAAAAAAAATACATAGCAGTAGCAAACTTAGAGAAAGCAATGAGTCCAGATATTATCATTATTGATGATGGCTATCAACATCTTTGGATAGAGCGGGATATAGATATATTGATGTTGGACAACAAAATATTAAAATATTTGGGTAAAAAGTCTTTTATTTTTGCAAGGGAACCATTATCATCAATCGATCGAGCAGATATTTTGATGTTACCAATACAACAAAATTTAACAATAGCAAATTACTTGACGAACTTTCCTAACATAATCCATTTCCATTACGAATTAGATAAGATCAATAGAGAATTTTCCTTTGATGAAGATAGAAATAAGTATATAGCTTTTGCAGGCATTGCAAATCCACAGCGATTTTTCAATACGTTATATGAACACAATATCGATCCGATTTCGAAAATTAAATTTCCCGACCATCACAATTATAGCCTAAATGACATTGAAAAACTTATAAAAATCGCAAAAAGAGAAAAAGCTGATTTAATCACAACAGAAAAGGATCTTGTAAAAATTATAAATTTCAAATCAATATTTGAGAAACATCAAATAAATTTGTTTTGCGTTTATATTAAAATCGAAATAATAGAAAAAGAACTATTTTCGCAAATAATTCAGGAGAAATTAAATGCTCAAAAACTTTAAATATTTGCTTTTTATATTTATTTTTACATACAATTTCACACTTGTTGCAAGCGATAAAATTACAATTGGCATAAGTAAAGCAAGTGGAAGCGAAAGTTACGAAAATTACCCCAATTGGCTTCGTAAATTAGACAGCAATATTATTATCATTGATTTCTATCAAATTGGATTGGATAGTATAAGCAAGGCACTGAAACAAATTGATGGATTACTTTTATCCGGCGGTCCCGATTTACACCCAAAATACTATGGAAAACCTGATTATGAGCATCTATGTTCAATAGATAGTAAGCGAGATTCACTAGAAATTGAGTTGATAAAATCTGCTATTAAAAAGAAAATCCCTATATTTGGAATTTGTCGTGGATTACAAGTTTTGAATGTTGCGTTAGGTGGAACTTTGATAGCCGATATTCCAACACAATACAAAACTGATTTGGTTCATCAAGACAAGAATTCATACGAAGTTTATCATAACATAGAAATAACAGATTCAAAAGTATATAAAAAAATATTTGGATATTTGCCAACTAATTTGGAAGTAAATTCCAACCATCACCAAGCAATAGATAAGTTATCGAAAAAATTAATTGCTATAGCAAAATCTCGGGATGGTATAATCGAAATGTTCACTTGGAAAAGGCAAAAAAACAATTCATTTTTGATTGCTGTTCAATGGCATCCCGAAAGATTATTCCACAAAAACATTGAACTTTCGGATAAATTAGGCATAAAATTCATCAATGAAATTCGTAAGAACAAAAAGAAAAAGAGATAATTAATAAAATTCTATTTAGCAAATTTTAATAATTTCTTTGTGTAATTTTGTAAAATTTTCTTTTTTAAGTCAAAGTGGATGTTTAAGAAAATAATACACATACTATTAAAAGTAATTTTTTTTATAATACTATCGTCGATTTTGGTTGTTGCCATATATACTGTGATTAATCCACCAATAACGCCATTGATGATTTTACGAACAATCGAATATGCATTTTCGGGTGAGGAAATTAGACTAAAAAAACAATGGGCAAGTTACGAGGAAATTAATAAAAAGGTTTTCAAGGCATTAGTTGCCGCCGAAGATGCAAGATTTATGAGGCATAAGGGATTTGATTGGAAAGCGATCGAAGCTGCCCAACGCTATAACGAACGAATGAAGGGCAAAAAAAAAGCGAGGTGCAAGCACAATTTCGATGCAGACTGCTAAAAATGTGTTTTTATGGCATGGACGGAATTATTTACGTAAGGCTCTCGAAGCATATTTCACGGTATTAATCGAGGCAGTATGGGGCAAAAAACGCATTTTGGAGGTTTATGTAAACGTAATTGAATGGGGACACGGAATTTATGGAGTGGAAGCCGCCTCGCAGTATTACTTTGGTAAACCTACTAACGAACTAAGCACTTATCAAGTTGCTTTACTTGCAGCAGTTGTGCCAAATCCTCGTCGTTGGGATGCGGGTAAACCATCGCCATACATTCGAAAACGGGCAAATTGGATTATAGGTCGAATGAATTCAGTTGCTATACCAAAAGTGGATTGATTATGACAGAAAAAGACACGCCTTTGACTAGGCAATATAATCAAATTAAAGCAAAATATCCCGATAGTATTTTACTTTTTAGATTGGGAGATTTCTTTGAGACTTTTAACGAGGATGCGATTATCACCTCGAAAGTATGTGGATTAACTTTAACTAAAAGAAATAATGGTGCTGCTGGCGAAGTACCCTTAGCTGGCTTTCCTTGGCACCAACTTGACAATTATTTACCAAAGTTAGTTCGAGCAGGTTACCGAGTTGCTGTTTGCGACCAGTTAGAAGACCCAAAAATGGCTAAAGGGATTGTTCGCCGTGGAGTAACCGAAGTTGTTACGCCTGGAATTGCAATTGGTGATAAATTATTAGAAACAAAGGAAAATAACTATATTGTTTCCTTGTTCCAATCAATAAAGAAAAATAAAACCATATTTGGATTAGCTTTTTCGGATGTTTCCACTGGAGAATTTGCAGTAAGCGAAGTAGAAAGCTCAAAAATTGTAGATATTCTGGAAAATCTAAATCCAAAGGAAATATTGATTTCAAAAGAGCAAAAAAATTTTATTTTGCCGTTAATAGAACAATTAAAAATAAAACCTACTATATCAAAAATTGAAGGATGGTTTTTTGAATACAACTTTGCATTAGATTTACTTTTACGTCATTTCCGTATCCAATCCTTAAAAGGGTTTGGTATTGATTCGCTTTACGAGGGAATAGTTGCTGCAGGAGCTTTATTACATTTTATTCGAGAAAATCAACAAGGAGAGAATAGTCAAATTCAAGGTATTTCACTTTTCAATACAAATGAATTTATGCCGTTGGACTATCCAACCCGAAAAAATTTGGAAATATTATTCAACATTAATCCACAGCAGCAAGGAAACACACTACTAACTATTCTCGACAAAACAACAACACCTATGGGCGGAAGGTTGTTAAAACGTTGGGTATCCCAACCACTTATAAAACTTGATGAAATCAATAAAAGATTGAACATTGTTGAGTATTTTTACAACAACTTAGAGCTCACTCAAGAAATTCGACAATTGCTCGGTAATATTGGTGATTTGGAACGATTAATATCCAAGATTTCGGCAGATAAAGCAACTCCAAGGGATTATGTTAATCTAAAAAAAAGTTTAATTATTGCCGAAAAAATAAAAAACCTAAGTTCTCAGAAGGATGATATATTCTATAATCTAATCCAAAAAATCGACATACCTGTCGAATTGGTAAACTTATTAGAAACAGCATTAGTCGAAGAACCATCAGTTACTTTGGGAATAGGGCGAGTGTTCAAAAAAGGTTATAATTCCAAAGTTGATGAATATACCTATCTTAAATACTCAGCAAAAGAATGGTTGCAGCAATTTCAGGAGCGGGAGCGTCAACGCACTCAAATTCAATCATTAAAAGTTAGTTTTAACAATGTTTTTGGTTATTATATCGAGATCAGTAAAGCTAATATAAGCAAAGTTCCAGCCGACTATGAAAGAAGGCAAACACTAACAAATAGCGAGAGATATATTACGCCAGAGTTGAAAGATTTTGAAACCAAAACATTAGAGACTGAGAGTAATTTATTGGCTATTGAACAAGAATTATTAGAAAGCATAAGAATATCTTGCATTAAGTATTTTGCTTTGATACAGCAAATATCTCAAACAATTTCAGAATTAGATTGCTACACAAATTTTGCTGTAGTTGCAGTTGAAAATAATTACACCAAACCTATAATTGATGATACAAAAGATTTAGAAATTATTGATGGTCGTCATCCTGTTATTGAAAAATCATTGAGACCTGGAACAAGTTATCAACCAAATTCAAGCATAATGAACGCCGAAAGTGATCTGATACATATTATAACTGGCCCTAATATGAGTGGTAAATCCAGTTATCTGCGTCAAATTGGATTGATAGTACTTATGGGACAAATTGGCTGTTTTGTTCCTGCTCGCTCAGCGCGATTTGGCTTAATAGATAAGATTTTCACAAGAGTAGGAGCAAGCGACAATATAATTGGAGGTGAAAGCACCTTTATGGTCGAAATGCAAGAGGCTGCAAACATAGTTAACAATGCAACTTCAAGAAGCTTAATTTTACTGGACGAAGTTGGCCGAGGAACTGCAACATTCGATGGGATTTCAATTGCTTGGGCGATTTGTGAATATATTCAGAGCGAAATAGGAGCAAAAACACTGTTTGCTACCCATTATCACGAATTGCAAGAATTAGCTAATCTTTATAGCAATATTAAAAACTATCAAGTCCAGGTTATAGAGACTGGAAACGATATTATTTTTACTCATAAACTCGTGCCCGGAGGCAGCAGCAATTCCTTTGGTATTCACGTAGCAAAAATGGCTGGATTGCCAACAAAACTAACAACGCGTGCCGAAGAAATATTGGAGCAACTGCAAAAATCAACTACCGACGACCACAAAAGCAAGAAAGTTGACACCAAGTCGATAAGACCAAGGAAAGTTGAGCCACGACAATTATCCATATTTGAATTTCGAGACGACGAATTAAGGGAAAAACTACAACAAATTGATGTCGAAAAAATAACACCTTTGCAAGCAATTGAATTATTATTTGAGCTTAAAGAATTGATTAGATGAAAATTTTAAATGGAATCTTAGTAGCGATTGTATTGATTTTTATTAATATTTATTTTGCGAATTCCCAAAATAAGCAAAAAAATCTTATACAAAAGCCGATAATATTTGAATTAGGAGCAAATTTGGAATATTCAACTGCTTCGAGTTTCTATAATTTAAATGATTCATTGGTTTCGAGTTTGATTTTTAATTCTAACGATACTTCGAGACGCTATACATTTGATTTTTACCATACTTGTGTAATCATACAAGCACGATATTATCTTGATGAACAATTTAAAATATTCATAAATATACCTATTAGTTTTTTTGAATTAGAGGAAAAGTATTTTCGGGACAAGTATGGCTATCGAGACGGAAAACAAAATTATACACTTAATAGAGTTGATAATGTTGAATTGGGAATATCTAAATTGTGGAATATTGGTTCAATAACAACTGGTTTTGCAAGTTCAATAAGAATACCTACTGGATTTCATTACGGGTTGTACGACGATCCAAATTATTCATTTCTAAGCGATGGAGCTTTGGAATTTCTTTTGGAAACCGAAATGGATATTAAACTAAAACAATATTCATTCGAAAACGATTTTATTCTGAATTTTCGAGGTGAGGAATTCAAAAATTGCGTCATTTGGAATTCAGGAATTGGTTTGCATACAGTGCCAAACACAAAGTTGAAATTGTTTTCGGAAATACATTTGTCAACCGAAAAATTTACAAATCAAACCCGCCCATTAGTTCCCAATCAGGAGGTTTCTCAAGAAAACAATTATTATGCAGGAGCCCAATTAACCTTGCTATTTTCTCGTGAATTATATACTAAATTTGGTTATAAAGCGTCTTTGTATGGAAAAAATTCTTGGAAAAAAGGTACAGCATATTTTCAAGTATTGTATAGAATTTAATTATTTTTATTAATTTAAGTTTTTTGAATTTATTTATGTCTATTTATGAACTATAAATTATTAAAAGGAATATTATTGTTTTTCTTTATTTTCATTATTTCATACATTGAAATTAAAGCAAAAAACAACCAAAATTTAGATACTTTAAAAAAATATAAACAAATTTTTAGAGATTATTTTTTATATGATAAAAAAACAACTGATATTTCATCTATTGTTAGTCACCTTCAGGCATACTTCAACCATACTAATCCATACGAAGCATTAAGTTTTTATAATGAAGTAGTAAAGCATGCTAATTCAATATCTTCGCTGGACAAAAAGATACATCTATATAAATCCATAGGTATCCAATATAAGTTGTTGAGACAATACGAGTTAGCAGCAAAATATCTTTACTTAGCAAGAAATTCTTCCCAAAAAGCCAAAGAACCTAATGCTGAAGCTTGGTGTGATGTTGATATTGGAAATTTGTACTATGATTACGGCCAATTCAAGGAAGCAATTACTCATTATAGGCGGGCAACTGAAATATTCCTAAAAATTATTAAAGATCCCTCAAAAATATCGGAACAAAATCTTATTAACGCTCAATTGGGCGTTGCAGTTGCAACTGAAAATATTGGTTTATCGATGTTGGAAATGGGGAATTACGATAGTGCTTTATACTATATTAAAAAAAATGAAAAATATAGATTAGACCCCAAACAACCATATATCAACCAACAATATTATTACTTAACAGTTGGTGCTACATATTTCGAAAATAAAAAATACGATAGTGCTTTTTTTTATTTTAATTTGTCATTAAATATCTCTCCACCTACTGATTCAAAAGCAGTCTTTCCTGAATATTATAAGTTACGGTCCCAGGCTCTAACTTATATTGGTATGTATTATTTAAATAAAAATCAACCAAATTTAGCTTACCAATATTTTCAAACATCTTTAAAAACTGCAGAAGGATTCGATTATAAATTATTCTTAATTCAAAATTACTTGAGTATAATTCGTTTCTTGCTTTCCAAAAATATGAATTCAGAAGCCTATAAATATCTAATTATGGCTCAAGCCGCTGCACACACCTATAATGTATCAATAGATAAGAAATATGATTTATTGCTTACGACAGCCGAAGTTTATACAAAGTTAAATCAAATTGAAAAAGCTAAGAAAGTACAAGATACAATTATAGCATATTTAGATTCTTTAAATCAAAGCATAAGTGCCCAAAGTATTAATTTGGCGAAACTCGATGTTGAATTGCAAGAGAATTTACAAAGAATCGAAATATTAAATTTAGAAAAAGAATATCAAGCCAAACAACTCTCCAATCAAAAAATAATTATGTGGCTGTTGGTAGCAATTGCAATTACTTTAGCAGTTTTGTTTGGTGCAATTTATTATTTCTATGTTCAGCGAAGTAAATTAAATAAAAAATTAACCTTCCAAAACAAAGAATTAAATGAGTTAAATGAAAGATTAAATCAAACTCTAAGAATAACAGAGCAAATGAATTTGGAATTAGTTGCTTCTCAAGAGGAATTAACAAGAATTAATCAAGATTTAGATGAATCTAATAAGACCAAAAACACTTTGTTTTCGATAATAGCACACGATCTTAAAAATGCAATTGGAGGGGTGATGAGTATGAATAAAATGATTGTTGACGATTTTGATAAATTCGAAAAATCAGATATACGTACATTTGTAAACTTAATGAATGATGCAATCATAAGGATGTATAAATTAATGGAAAATCTACTTTTGTGGTCATCTTCACAGCGGGGCAACATTAAACCAACAAAAGAATTGAACTATCCATATTATGTGGTCGAAAATACGATACAGTTATACCAACAAGCAATAAACGAAAAAAATCTAAAAGTAATCAACCAAATACCCAAAGATTTTGCTTTTGTTTTCGACGCTACATTGTTCGACACTGTTATTCGAAATTTAGTAAATAATTCAATTAAATTTAGTAATATAGATGGCGAGATAAAAATATCTTGTTCTCGTGAAGGCAAAGAAGTACTCTTTTGTGTTTGTGATAATGGAGTGGGGATGCCACAAGACAAAGCAGATAAAATTTTTAAGATTGATAAAAATAAATCCACAACTGGTACAAAAGGCGAAAAAGGGACTGGTCTAGGTCTTATGGTTTGTTACGATTTCGTAAAAATGCACAATGGACGAATTTGGTTCGAAAGTGAGGTTGGTAAAAGCACCAAAGCTTTCTTTACTTTTGAATATCTTGAACAACCCAAGGATGAATTGAATTAGGCATTAGGAATATCAACAAATTGCTTCAACATTGAATATAATTTACATAACGGCAGTCCCACAACATTGTAGTAATCCCCATCAATCCGCTCGACAAATACTGCCCCGAAATCATCTTGGATACCATAAGCACCTGCTTTATCCATTGGTGAACCAGTTTCGATATATGCCCATATTTCAGCATCATCTAACGATCGGAATGTAACATCGGTCTTAACAAACTCTATTTGCTTTTTTTGAATTTTGCTGTTCATTACGGCAATACCAGTAAATACTTGGTGAGTTTGTCCACTCAACAATTTTAATATTCGATATGCATCTTGTTGATTCAATGGTTTTGTTAGGATATGTCCATCCAAAAAAACTAATGTGTCGGCAGTTATAATAATATTATTGGTATAAAATTTAGCGGCTTCGGTAGCCTTGCGCTCTGCCAATTCACATACGATCTCGCCAGGTGTTGCCGCAGAAAAATTGTTTTCGTCGATTTCGACTACTGCTGTTTGAAATTCAAAACCTAATAAACTTAACAAATGGCGCCGACGAGGTGATGCAGAAG
>Ga0138355_1135711_pt1 | contig 10650 bp, 6 predicted proteins | sample YNPNP_1300MetaT_FD_101540 | JGI IMG/M metagenome (GOLD analysis project Ga0138355, IMG submission 101540) | Anoxygenic and chlorotrophic microbial mat microbial communities from Yellowstone National Park, USA - YNP NP_1300 MetaT (Metagenome... ...
GTGAATATTAAACTATAAACACAGATAAATAAGCTTTTGAGACAGCCTCAAGATATTGAATTTTGGATTAGAAATGTTTAGTTTTCTCTTAGAATAACTTCATCGTATTCAATTTCAAACATTAGTTTATGTTTCGATTCTTCTTGTGCTAAAGATAGAAATAGCTTTACAAATTCAGGATCGGATGTTTGGTTTGCTAATTTTGTATATAGCCTGAATGCTGCTTTTTCTCGTTTCATGGCAAGAATCAAAGCGTCTTGATAGCTCATGTTTTCATTGGGTTCAGTTTTTTCTAAATAATCAGCAATGTTCAATTCGTTTATTTTTTCTTGTCCTAATGTAAATACTTTTTCTTCTTTTATTTTCAACAATTTAGCTTTGTGTTTTATTTCTTCTTCTACAAAGTTATAAAATGTTGCTTTCATGTCGTCAGCTTTTGATTGCTGAGCTAATTCTTTATAAAATTCTATAGATTTTTGCTCCATTTCGATAGCAAAATCCAGAATATCGTCAATGTTATTGAACTGTTTCATAATTTTTTATTTTTAGTTTTTTATTGAAATATTCTATAAATTGATGGTCAATAGTATCGCAACCATTTTTGAACATTGTAAATGAATTATCATTCATAGTGCTTCTAAACAGGTACGAACTTAAGGGGGTAAAATCAGCGAAGAATTGATTTAATTCATGGTGTATATCATCGATTGTTTGTACATGATTTATTTCCAAATTCTTTCCGATGTTAATCCATTGTGCAATATTGTCGAATTCAAAAGGTGGATTGTTTTGCTTTTCAATTTTTTGAATAATTCTTTGTGTATTGGTAAAACTACCACCTGTTTCGAATGGCAACGAAGCTGGTAATAGTAGGTTAGCACGTTGGGCTGTTTCTGTCATAAAATAATCTTGAACAACAATAAATTGTGCTTTGCTTAACCATTGCTCTACTTTTGATTTATTAGTAGCTGTTCCCAGAGGATCTTCGCCAATGATATAGAAATTTTCAATTTCATTTGATTCTAATTTATTAAGTAGAGATTGATCGTTTAAGTGAGTAATTTGATTAAATTTGTCGATACCTTCTCCAATCCCCAGATTAAATAGTCCCTCGGAGTTGTTTTTTTCTTTTAATGCAATTAATCCCATGGCTGTTTTTCCTAACTTGCCGGTAATTAACGCTAAATTCCTTAATTCGAGAGATGTATTGGAAGAAACATTTCTTTCGGAATAAACAATAATTGCATGATTGGTTTCATTGTATTCTTTTGCAAAATGCTCAACAATAGATTTTTCTACACCACATTTTTGAATTAGGTTATCGTAATTTTCTATTAAAAGCTGTTTTTTATAGTCGTCAAAATTATTTGTATTTTGATTAATAAATAATTGATTTTGCAAATTATTGCTCAATAAATAATGATTGACTGCTTTGATAAAATAATAATAAGAGTGAACAATTATTTGGCGGTCAACTTTTTTAGATAATTTATTGTTTTTAAGCGTAGTAATTTGGTCAACAGGAATGCCGTTTTTATGCTTATGGTTAAAAATCATATAACCAACAACAGGGTGTTCAAAATTGATTTCGGTTCCTAAAATGTAAATATGTTCGGCTTTTTTTATTTCATCAAAAGGCACATTTGAAATGCTGTTTTCGGCATATCCATTACCTCTGCCAACATAGTTAAACGAACCAATATTTGCATGACTGTTTGATGCAATTTTTTTGATGAGCAACAACTCTTCGTTAGTTAAGCGTGCACCTGTAAAAAATGCAGTTTTTGAACCTTCTTGTTTTTTTAGGTTTTGTGTAATGATGTCAAAAGCTTGTTCAAAAGAAATTTCGTTCCAAGTTCCGTTTTCTTTATAAAGTGGCTTCTTAATTCTTTTTTTATCGTTGATGTAATTATAACCAAATTTAGCATAGCTACAAATGTTAGAATCTGAATTAACTAAGCCATTGGCACCAGTAACCCTCCAAACAAAGTCTTTTTTAACATTATAGGTTAGTTCGCATCCAACCGAACAATAATTACATATACTATTTATGGGTTCTGTTTTAACAGGTCCTGGCTTAAATATTACATTTTCACTTATGGCAGCCGTAGGACAAGCAGAAATACACAAACCACACGATTCGCAATCAGTTTCTGTTAACGATAGTCCTAAACTTGGAGCGATGTATGTATCGAATCCGCGGTTTACTAATCCTAATGCATTAGCACCAACTACTTCGTTACATATTCTAACGCATCGAGCACATAAAATACATTTATTATTATCAATCTCGATAAATGGATGATCGAAACGTACATTATATTGCTTGAAATCGCCTTTGAAGTTCTCTTGAGTAGCATGGTATTGGGTAGCATGTTTTTTTAGATCGCAGGTATAATATTCAACGCAGCCACATTCTAAACATCTAGCAGCTTCTTCTTTTGCTACTTCTTCGTTTTCATAGCCCAGCTCAACTTCTTTAAAATTAATGCGTTCATTAGCTGGTAGGGTTGGCATTTCGTGTCTGTTTTGATTAACATACTTGCCTTTGTAATCTGCAGGGGTTTGTTTTTTAAAATGGTCTTTTCGACTTATAAATTCGTAATCTTCAGCTTTTATTTCTTGTTCGGTTAAATATTGATGGCAGCTTAGAGCAGCTCTTCGTGCTTGTGCTATTGCTTCAATAGCTGTAGCAGGTCCTTTAACTGCGTCGCCAGCGGAGAATATTGTTGGAATTCCTGTTTGAAGAGTTACTGGATTAACATCGATGTTCCCATATTTGTTGAGGGCTATTTTGCCATCTTTAGCATGAGAATTTATGTCATCAATAAAAGGTGCTAATGTTTTTTGTCCAATGGCGGCTAAAATATAATCTACTGGTAATTCAAAATCGCTTCCTTCAATTGGAACAGGACGACGGCGTCCCGAAGCATCGGGTTCGCCTAATTCCATTTTAAGACATGTGATAGATTTTACTCTTCCTTGTTCGTCTTTATTTATTTTTTTAGGTGCGGTTAAAAACATATATTCCACACCTTCGAGCTTCGATTCGTGTATTTCAATGGGATTGGCAGGCATTTCTTTTTCGGTTCTTCTATAAAGTACATACACTTTATCGGCATGGCAACGAATAGAAGTTCTGCAGCAGTCCATAGCTGTATTTCCACCTCCGATTACTGCAACTGTTTTGCCTTTAAAATTGTAGCGTTGACCAGTAATTTCCATGTTTCGTAGAAATTCTACACCACCGAAAACATTTTCGGCGTCGTCGCCTTCGCAACCAACGGGTGTACTACCTTGTGAACCAATTGTTAAAATAACGGCATCGTATTTTTCTTGTAATTCTTTATAACTTAAATTATCGCCAAGTTTTTTATTATAGTGTATTTGGCTTAAACCAAGTTCTAAAATTGCATTTACTTCTTTATCAATAATATCATTAGGTAAACGATATTCTGGTATTCCGTAGCGTAGCCAACCTCCGGCTTTAGGGCTTGCTTCAAAAATATCACAGTAATGACCTTCGAGTTGTAAAAACCAAGCGGCAGAGAGCCCACCAGGTCCGGCACCGATTATTGCGACTTTTTTACCGGTTGCGGGTTTGGCTTTTGCAATATATCGATGGGGAGAGTTTAAATCCATATCGCTTGCGAAGCGTTTTAAGTAATCAATGCCAACTCCGGCATTTTCTTCGAGAAGATTGCGACGGCAAGCAGCTTCGCATGGGCGAACACACACGCGACCGCAAATAGCAGGTAAGGGGTTTACTTGTTTTATAAGAGCAACGGCTTCGCTATACATTCCTTTCTCAATTAATGAGATATATCCTTGAACATCGACGCCAGCAGGACAAGTTTGTTTACATGGTGCAACGCAATCGGCATAATGGTTTGAAACAATCAAATCTAAAGCTGATTTACGAGCCTTGTGTATTTTGTCGTTATCGGTATTAATTTTCATACCTTCTGTTATTTTTGTAGAACAAGAAGGTTGTAGTCCTCGCATGCCTTCAATTTCGACTACACAAACAAAGCAAGATGAATAGGGTTCTAATCGAGGGTCGTGACATAATGTAGGTATTTCTATGCCATGACGTTTGGCTAATTCTAAAACAGATTCTCCGGATTTGCCTACAACCGGTTTGCCATTTAATATTACATTTATTTCGCTCATAATAATTCTTCTTTAGGATAATTTAATAGCATCAAATTTACATTTGCTAAAGCAAACTCCACATTTAATACAAGCATCTTGATTGATGAAATGTACTTGTTTTCTATCGCCTGATATTGCATTGACCGGACAATTTTTAGCACAAACGGTACATCCTGTACATTTATCTTCATCAACAGTATAAGTTATTAATTTTTTACAACTATGTGCAGGGCATTTTTTGTCTCTAATATGGGCTTCGTATTCATGACGGAAATACTTAATAGTAGTTAAAACGGGATTAGGTGCTGTTTGTCCGAGACCACACAACGAACTATCTTTAATTTGATAAGCTAATTCTTCTAAGCGTTCAATATCGCCTTCTTGCCCTTCTCCTTCGGTAATGCGAGTAAGTATTTCGAGCATTCGTTTGGTGCCAATTCTGCAAAATGTACATTTTCCACACGATTCTTTTTGGGTAAAATCGAGAAAGAAACGAGCCATATCAACCATACAGGTTGATTCGTCCATAACTACCATACCGCCTGAACCCATGATTGCGCCGGTGGCTGTTATAGATTCATAATCGACGGGTGTGTCTGCTAAATAATCAGGAATACAACCACCCGAAGGTCCTCCTAATTGAACTGCTTTAAATTTTTTATCATTTTGAATACCACCACCCAATTTAAAAATGATATCTTTAATGGAAATACCCATTGGAACTTCTACTAAGCCACCTCTTTTAATTTTTCCGGTTAATGCAAAAACTTTAGTTCCTTTAGATTTTTCAGTTCCATATTTATTAAATGAATCTGCTCCGTTTAGTATGATGTAGGGCACATTAGCAAATGTTTCTACGTTGTTGATATTGGTAGGTTTTTTCCATAATCCTGAAACTGCTGGGAAGGGTGGACGTTTGCGTGGCATGCCTCTTCGTCCTTCGACCGAAGCCATTAAAGCTGTTTCTTCACCGCAAACAAAAGCACCGGCACCTTCTTTTACATGAATATCAAAATTCCATCCTTCTTTGCCGTGAATATTTTTTCCTAAATATCCTTTTTGACGAGCTTGTTCCAATGCTATATTTAAACGTTTGATAGCTAACGGATATTCTGCACGGCAATAGATAACGCCTTCGGTGGCTCCAATAGCATAAGCGGCAATGCTCATTCCTTCGAGAACGGCATGAGGGTCGCCTTCGAGAACGCTTCTGTCCATAAATGCTCCGGGGTCGCCTTCATCGGCATTACAAATAATATATTTTTCATCAGATTTGCTTGATGCTGCAAATTTCCATTTCATTCCTGTAGGGAATCCACCACCTCCACGACCTCTAAGACCGCTATCGATGATGGTTTGAATTACTTGTTCGGGTGAAGTGTTGTTGTTAATTATTTTTTTTATTGCTTGATAACCTCCACGCATTTCATATTCATCAATAACTTCGGGATTTATTACCCCGCAGTTTCTTAGAGCAATTTTAACCTGACCTTGCCAGTAGCTGTCGTCTTGATTTTGAAAAAGTTCAGTTCTTACTACATATTCTTTAACCGGCTCACCTAATTTAATATGTTTTTCTATAATTTCAATCGTTTTGTTTTCGTCAATTTCACCATATAAATATGAACCCGTTTCGTCAATAATTTCTACCAAAGGTTCGCGATAGCACATTCCAATACAACCGGTTTTAGTAAGTTCGAATTGAAGATGTTCGTTTTCTTTTATCTGATTAAATTTTTCGAAAACTTTATTAGCACCTGCTGCAATTCCACAGCTTGCTAATCCTACAAGTACTTTTGTATTTCCCATAAAACAGGATTGCTTAATTTGTTGCTTTTAATTTTATTTCTTTGATAATGTTAACAGCCGACTTGCCGGTAAGTTTACCGTAAGAATCTTCGTCAATCATCATGACTGGAGCTAATGAACAGCACCCTAAGCATGCTACTGATTCAACCGTGTAAAATCCATCAGGAGTTGTTTCTCCGTCTTTTATCTGTAATGCTTCGAGGATTGAATCGCTTATGGCATTGGCTCCTTGAACGTGGCAAGCTGTACCGTGACAAACTTTTATAATGTGTTTACCAACTGGCTTTAGTCTAAATTGTGCATAAAAAGTAGCTACACCATACATGTCGCTAACTTTTAAATTTGTTTTTTGGCTGATATATTGAAAAGCTTTTGCTGGAATATAACCATAAAGATATTGAGTGGCTTGAAGAATGGGTATAGTATTCCCTTTTTTATCTTTATATTTTTCAATAATTGGATCTAATAATTTTAGATCTACTTCTTGTTGATTATCAGCAATAATATTACTGCTATCTATACGTTGTACTCGCATAAAAATTAATTTTTGCAAATATATATATATGTATATGTTTAGATGATTTCAAAAAATATAAATATAGCTAATAAAAAGGCGATATTAATCAATTTTTGCATTGATTTTTTCTACACTTTCTTTAGCGTCGCCATAAAGCATGTCGGTATTTTCTTTATAGAATAGCGGATTTTCAACTCCGGCATAGCCAACAGCCATGGAACGTTTCATTACTATTACCCGTTTTGCTTTCCATACTTCAACAACTGGCATTCCGTAGATAGGACTTGATGGGTCTTCTTGTGCACCGGGATTTACGGTATCGTTAGCTCCTATAACTAATACAACATCGGTATCGGGCATATCGGGGTTTACTTCGTCCATTTCTAAAACTATATCGTAAGGAACATTTGCTTCTGCTAAAAGAACATTCATATGTCCTGGTAGTCGTCCGGCAACAGGATGGATGCCAAAGCGAACGGTTTTACCTTTTTTTCTTAATTTTTCTACTAAATCGTGGATGGGATATTGGGCTTTAGCTACAGCCATACCGTAACCGGGAACTATCATAATAGATTGAGCTTCGTTTAGGAGTTCTGCCGCTTCTTCGTGATTTATCGATTTAACAGTTCCTTCCATTTTTTTACCTTTTTTAATTTCTTGTCCAAAACCTCCTGATATTACCGAGAAGAACGAACGATTCATTGCATTGCACATGATAATAGAAAGAATAGCCCCTGAACTACCTACCAAGGCTCCAGTTACGATTAATAAGTCGTTGCCAAGCATAAAGCCAGAGGCAGAAGCTGTCCATCCTGATAATGAGTTTAGCATGGAAATTACAACGGGCATATCGGCACCGCCTATTGCCATGACCATCATAATACCAAAAAATGCAGCAATAACAGTCATTATAATTAAATAAGTCATGCCGTAGGTTTCGGTTTGAAGAAGGAATAAAACCCCTAATACAATAGAGGTTAAAAGAAGTATAACATTGACTAAATCTTTGCCTTTGTAAACAAATGGTTTGCTGGTAATATTTTCGGTAAGTTTTCCCCATGCTATGATAGAACCCGTAAAGGTTATGGCTCCAATAAAAATGCCCACATAAATTTCAACTAAATGAATAGATTTTTCTGCTCCCTGCATGAGCATAGTTTGAGGGTTGATAAAAGTACCATAGCCAACCAATACAGCTGCCAATCCAACAAAGCTATGAAGCAAAGCAATAAGTTGGGGCATAGCTGTCATTTCTACTCTGAGTGCCACTATAACTCCAATAATGGAAGCTATAATCATAGCTATAATAATATAAATGTATCCCTGTATGTTTTCGCCAAGAAGGGTTGCTAAAACGGCAATTACCATTCCAACGATACCATATATTACTCCTCTTTTTGCAGATTCTTGGGCAGATAAGCCTGAAAGACTTAAAATAAACAATATAGATGCAAAAAGATATGCTGCTATTTGAATATGTGTAGTTATCATAGTTATTATTTTTTAAACATGTTCAACATTCTATAGGTTACAACAAAGCCACCTACAATATTAATGGAGGCAATCAAGATGGCAATAAACGACAAAATAGTAATAGGATTGGTAATGTCGTCTTGAATAAGTAATAATCCACCTGTAATAATAATACCACTAATGGCATTTGTTACAGACATAAGTGGAGTGTGTAAAGCATGGGTTACATTCCATATAACATTCCAACCTACGAAAACAGCTAATACAAAAGCAGTAATATGCCCCATAAAATCAGCGGGAGCAACTTTGCCCAAGGCAAACAATAAAATGCCAATTATAGCGAGCCAAATAATGTTAGAGATAATAACCTTTTTAGCTTTTGCGGCTTTCTTTTTAGCTTCTTCTTCGGTTGTGGGTTTGGTAGAGGTTGTTTTTTTAGCACTAACGGCTAAGGGTTCGGGGGGCCAATTAATTTTACCTTCATAAACAACCATAGCACGTTTTATGACATCGTCGTTCATGTCTATTTTAAAATTTTGAGCTTTGCCCATATCGTCAAGCAGGTTGCAAAGGTTATTGCCATACAAATAACTTGCTTGAGTAGGTAATTGGTCTATTTTACCAACAATAATAACTCCGTTGTCGGTGGTATAAACTTCGTTTTTCTTAGTGAGAACGCAATTTCCACCTGTTGAGGCAGCAAGGTCAACAATGACAGAACCTGGTTTCATGGCTTTAACATGTTCTTCTAAAATGAGTTTTGGTGCTTCTTTACCAGGTATTTGTGCGGTGGTGATGATAATATCTACTTCGGCTGCTTGTTTTTTAAATAATGCTATTTCGGCTTCGATAAACTCTTTGCTCATTTCTTTAGAATAGCCAGTAGCGGTAGAGCCATCTTCTTCAATATCGACGCTGATAAATTGTGCTCCCATCGATTGTATTTGCTCAGCAACTTCTTTGCGGGTATCAAAAGCTCTTACAATAGCACCTAACGATTTGGCTGTGCCAATGGCTGCTAATCCTGCAACTCCAGCTCCAATTACAAGTACTTTAGCGGGTTCTACTTTACCGGCAGCAGTAATTTGTCCATTTAAGAAGCGTCCAAAATAATTAGCAGCTTCGATTACAGCTCTGTAACCTGCAATATTTGCCATAGACGAAAGCACGTCCATTTTTTGTGCTCGAGAAATTCGCGGAATGGCATCCATCGCTATGGCATTGATACCTTTTTCGGCTAATTTGTTGAGTAAAGGCATATTTTGAGCTGGCCAGAGATAGCTTAATATCAAGGTGCCTTTTTTTAATAACTCAATTTCTTGTTCGGTAGGTGGTTGAACTTTAAGAACAATATCAGCTAACGAATATAATTCCTGAGGTGTATCTACGAGTATAGCACCTGCAGCTTGATATTCATCGTCTGAAAATTTTGCTTTTTTACCAGAACCTTTTTCAACATAGGTTTCAAAACCTTGTTTTTTTAGTCTTATGATTGTTTTAGGAGTAGCTGCAACACGCAGTTCGTGTTCGTTTACTTCTTTTGGAATTACTACTTTCATAAAGTTATTTTTTTTATTTTGCTTATTTAAAGCCTAAAGATATATGTTTTTTACGAATGATAAAATGAAGGTTAAAAAAAAAGAGGGACTTTAAAGCCCCTCTTCGTGATATTATGATGATTAAACGATACCTTGAGCAATCATGGCATCGGCAACTTTAACAAAGCCACCGATGTTAGCACCATCAACATAATTTATGTATCCATTTTCTTTCTTGCCATATTTTACACATGTGGCATGAATATTTTTCATAATGCGATGTAGGTAATTATCAACTTCTTCGCGGGTCCATGATAATCGCTGTGAATTTTGGCTCATTTCTAAGCCGCTTGTAGCAACACCGCCAGCATTAGCAGCTTTGCCGGGAGCAAATAATATTTTATGTCCTAAGAAAACTTCTACTGCTTCGGGGGTACTTGGCATATTAGCGCCTTCTGAAACACAAATGCAGCCGTTACGTACTAACATTTCTGCATCTTTACCCGTTAATTCGTTTTGAGTTGCGCAAGGCAAAGCAATGTCGCATTTAATTTCCCAAGGAGTTTTACCTTCGTAGTATTCGCAACCGAATTTTTCTGCATATTCTTTAATACGTCCACGTTTTACATTTTTGAGATATAAAATATAATTCAATTTTTCTTCGTCAATTCCCTTAGGATCATAGATATATCCATTAGAATCTGAAGCTGTTACTGCTTTTCCGCCTAATTGTGTAACTTTTTGAATAGCATATTGTGCAACATTACCTGAGCCTGAAACGACAACGGTTTTACCTTTAAAGCTTTCGCCGCGTGTTTTAAGCATTTCTTCAGCAAAATATACACAGCCATAGCCGGTTGCTTCGGGACGAATGAGCGAGCCACCCCATTCAAGACCTTTGCCGGTTAATACACCCGTAAATTCGTTTTTAATACGTTTATATTGACCAAATAAATAACCTATTTCGCGACCACCAACACCAATATCACCGGCAGGCACATCGGTATCTGGTCCAATATGACGATAAAGTTCGGTCATAAAGCTTTGGCAAAAACGCATTACTTCGTTGTCTGATTTACCTTTTGGGTCAAAATCGCTACCACCTTTACCACCACCCATGGGAAGGGTTGTGAGTGAGTTTTTGAAAACTTGTTCGAA
>Ga0138355_1094305_pt1 | contig 10649 bp, 10 predicted proteins | sample YNPNP_1300MetaT_FD_101540 | JGI IMG/M metagenome (GOLD analysis project Ga0138355, IMG submission 101540) | Anoxygenic and chlorotrophic microbial mat microbial communities from Yellowstone National Park, USA - YNP NP_1300 MetaT (Metagenome... ...
AATCTGGGCTTGTTGTACTTGAATTTGGTTTTGTTGTGCTGCAATCTGGTTTTGTTGTGCCTCAATCTGGGCTTGTTGTACTTGAATTTGGTTTTGTTGTGCTGCAATCTGGTTTTGTTGTGCTGCAATGTAGGAAGTCAGGGATTGGATCTGCTCTTGGGAATGGGTGATATTCTCAATTGCGACATCTTTAATCCACTGGAGAGTATCGGTTGACAAGAATGAATTTGGCAAGCACCCGTGTTGAACTGCCTCTTTTGCTAACAATACATTTTCTTTTGCGCGAGCAGACATTGCCTGGATCGTTTTTTCATAAAAGGCTCGTAGATTGTCTCTTTCTGCCCATGCCTTTTGTAACAGAGTGTGTAACGTTTGAGCAGTGCAGAGATCCAAATCTAATGCATATTCAGACTTGCCAATTTCAACAAAAAGATTAGCAACTTTGGGGTCATACACCAAGCCCACAACAGGAATTCCATAGCGCATGGCCAGGATATTGGCATGAAGACGCATTCCAAGCATCAAATCACAATTTCGTAGGATACTAATTTTTTCTTCTGTACTCAGGTCAGCATCCAAAACATAGGCTGAGGAGCGGGATTCCATCAAGTTCTTGATTTTTTCAGACTGGGCATAATCGTTCGTAATTCCATCAAAGGGAATGAACAAAACAGTACCTTGTTGGTAGGTAACAAAATTATCCAGAGCATGGGCTAACTCCACTTCCCACTGTTGATTTTCAGAATATGTCCACGAGCGCACAGAAACAGCCAAGATTGGTGAAGTGCTATTTAGGCCGATATTTTGGAGCAAATCTTTTCCCAAAGCAGGCGAAACATCAGGAAATCGCCAAGCTGGATCGGCAGTAACGCGAATTCTATCAGGATGGATACCCAGTTGAATAAGCAGTTCTTTAGATTGAGTATCCCGCACTGAAATGATAATAGCCTGTTCGAAAGCGAGGCGAGTGTAACGCTTGCCAATCTCAGAAGAAAGTGGGCCAACTCCGACGGCATAAATCATCAAGGGTTTATTGAGAAGAGTAGCCAACAAAGCAAATCCAAGAAAGATGCCAACCCCAGTTTGTTGCTGTGTGAGAAGCCGCTCAAAAGCAAACCCCCAGTAATCATAGAATAAACCACCGCCACCTAGAATCAGGAGATCGCTTTGTCGTGCAAATTCAATCAAGGCTTGGATATCCGAGTGCCGAATTTCCTGCACACCATATCTGTCAAGAATACCCGGGGGGTTAGCAGACATTACCCCCACCCTGGCATTTGGAAACTGGTTACGCAAGTCCTGTAACATCGAAGCAAAAATTACTTCGTCCCCTAGATTGAGTATAGCACTCCCTGAACCAGCGATTAAAATTTGTGATACATGAGATAACATATCACCACTTCCTCTGACTGCTTGGAACACAAGATTTCTACCACAACGAATAGTATTCTTTACGACTTTCTAGCACCTGAGAGTTTGGAAAAGGGAGTTGATCGGCATAGAAAATCGGGTAAAGTTATTTTGCCAAATCCACAAACCCCAGAGAAGCCATGCCGACCAACCAACTATATCATAACACATGGATTCAGCCAATTGGTCAAGCAACGGCTGACACAAGTACGCAATTTTGAGAGCCTGCTGTACGGTATCTATGCCAGCAAATCGGTCATACTGAACAAAGTGGCTGGCAAAATACCTGGGCTAGCCTCTCAGCATTTTCAGACGGCTGGAGCGTTTTTGGGCCAATCCAGCCATTCAGGTACGAGAGTAATACAAACTGATCGCCAAAGAATGACTTGCCAAGCAAGCCGCTTGCCTGGGAGAAATTCGCCTGGTAGTTGACAGCACAAAAATTGGCTTGCCACTAACTCCATGGTAGCTTTGGCATACCACAACCATGCGATACCAATTGCCTGGACTTGGCTCAACCATGTTCGCAACCACAGCACGGAAACAACCCAAATCGCATTGTTTTCCTAATTTCAAAAGCCTTCTACCGCAGGAAGCCACCGTTTTTCTACTTGATGACACCGACTTTGGGAAGGCGAGGTTCTCCAACAACTCCAACAGAGGCATTGTCCTATGGTTTGTGCCAAAAATCAAATAGCAGCGTTTGGCCGGCGACTGATGAGCAGACCAGACCTTTCGGTTCATTTACCCAGCGGGCCGGACAAACCATCTGGCTGGCTCAATGAAAGTTGACCCAAAGTCATATTACACCGTCAATTTGTTAGCGCACTGGCAAAAAGGCTAAAAAGAACCCTGGCTTTTGGCAACCAGTTTGCCTGACTTGAAAATCGCTTTGTGCTTTTACAAGCGTCGCATGTGGATCGAAGAGATGTTTGGTGATCTCAAAGAAAATGGCTTTGATCTGGAAAGCACTATGTTGCATCACTTCATTCGTCTATCCAGGTTGACTCTTGCCGTAGCCTTTTTGCATGTTTGGATGCTTTCTTCGGGTACCAAAACCATCCATGCCGGACTGCCACACTTTGTCGATTGCAAAGATCGTCGTGATTTGTCCATTTTTCAGATTGGACTGCGTTTCATCGATAGGTGTTTGAGCAATGACTTGTCTGTCCATCTTACTCTCTCTACCTACCTATGATGCAAAACTGTCAGGTTGCTAGATGGCTTTTATGGTGCAATGTATACCAACTACAAGAGGGAAGCAAGAGTTCGATGATACCAACCACACTCAATACAATGGTAACCATCTGCCAGTGCTATCAGATTGCCCTGGCAGCGCACACATCGCTGTTGGTTGGGGAGGATTGTCCCTTTGCGATGAAGGACCCATTCCCAATAGCCTGTCCAAACTTTTGCTATTGTATCCCAGTCCCAGGGAATATGCATTGCATTGCGCCGAATGTAAGCAGCCAGATCAGGATTTTGATTAAACCGTAAAATCCAGTCTGCAGCGATTGTATGTGCTTCGTCTGACTGATGGTTGCCTGGAATCAAAATACCGTTTTCTCCATGAGAAACAACTTCAACATACGCACCAACCGGAGATGCCAAAGGGATAGCGCCTTGTAGCATAGACTCTGTAAGCACCATACCAAAAGGCTCTTGGCGTGCCTGCAGTACAAATGAAACCAGAGAGGTCCGCAATGCAGATAAAGCTTCTGAATGCCGCCGGGTACCAAAATATGTAATTCCAGGACCGGAATAGTGCTTAGTGTCTTTTCCCCCATACATGCTATCTCCTCCAAAGATGAACAGATGATAGCGTTGATCAAAACGTCTCAATTTTTCCAAAACAGCGATTGCTGCATCTAATCCTTTTGATGGATGACTGATGTACACAAGGCGGTATGGATTTCGTCGCAAGGGGAATTTTACAGGGCTTAAATTGAGTTGTGATGCACCAGGGTAAATTGTAAAGCACTTGGGATCAGACAAAGGCCACTCATTTTTAATCACCTGATGCACAAAATTGCTACATGAAATAATTTGGTCCCACTCCAGAGAATCTATTCCCTTGATAAAGACTGTACCTAAGGACCATACATTCCGCCACTTTGCTTCAATCTTCAAATTCAAGGCGGGGAGCAAACTCAACTCGCCACCACTACTGACAAGGATCAACACATCGGTGGCTCGCTTCTTTTCAGTATGAGATAACGGCAAAAAATCCACATTATTCTTGCGATGAGGGTGGGTCACATTAGCAATAATGGTCACACGATGACCAAGGTGTGCCAAAGAATAAGCGAAGCGAATTCGAGCAAGTACTCCACCTCCAACTCCTTTTCGATCGGGAAGACTCGCATCGTAGAGGATGTGTGTGTCTGGACAATATATGGTGATATCAAAAGGCATTGGATTTACCTCTCAAGCAAAAATTTTTGCACTTCTCACAGGTTTTTCTCTATGATCTCGTTTTGTAACTTCGTCAACACCCTGACAACATCAACACCTAGCAACAAAGTTGTAGGATCACTATCGTGAAAACGCAGTGCTTTTGAAAAATCCAGAACAACGCGATCCAGAGGCAGCTCATGCTCTATCGGAATAGTTCTTTCTTCTTGGAACTCGCCACTACGACGAATCTTAAGTTTGGAGTCGAAGTTGACAGTGTCATCCATGACGAGAACGGTATTTCCGACTTGTACTTCAAATAATCTTGTTCTTTGCTTCATGAGATTGCCAATCATAATCTCTGCCCAAGAGTCGGCACCAAAACTTAGTCGAATTAAGTAAAGTGCTCCCTCTTCCTCATTAACTCTTTGCATCTCAATACATTGTCCCTCAATCGAGGTAGGATAACGACCAAAGAGATCAAGACACATGGCAATATCATGAGCGCCCCAATCCCATAAAATAGGAAATTGAGTGCGAAAAGGTCCCCAGTTGCCTCCAACAGATCGTACACGCATTGGTTTTTGTTGACTTGAGACAATCTCCTTCAACTTGCGATAGGCAGGATGATACAGGTAAGTGTGATCAACCCGTACACATCCTTTATATTCGGCTACCAATTTTGATAGTTCTAAAGCCTCTGCAAGATTGAGCGATAAAGGCTTTTCAACTAAGGCTCCCAGCCCTGCTTTTACTGCAGCACATGCCATCTCCACATGAAGCGCAGGCGGTGTAGCGATGATTATGCCATTCAAAGAAGGGTCAGTAAGCATCTCTTGCCACCGGGTAGTGAACTTACAACCAGCCGGAGCAAGATGAGCATTTAGAGGATTTTGACTAGCCAACCAGGTCAATTGCACATTTGCTAGTCGCTGAATAGTGGCAATATAAATTTTTCCCCATCTTCCGGCCCCAATCAACCCTACTCTGATTATTGATTCAGAAGGCGAAATCAACCCTAAATCACCCTTACCGACGGAATAGGCACAATGAATTTCCCCCCTTTTGCGTGGTATTCCTCATACCTTTTTATGATATCTTCTGCAAAATTCCAGGCCAAAATGAGCAAATATTCCGGCATCCTTTCGTATAAGACACGAGGAGGCAAAATTGGGATATGCAAACCTGGCGTAAACAATCCCTGTTTGAGTGGATTTTCATCTACAACAAAATCTAGCACATCTCGGCCTAATCCAAAAGAGAACATAAGAGTTGTAGCCTTTGCAGGTGCCCCGAAACCAGCAATGTGTTTGCCGTTTTGTTTGATTTCACGGATAAGTTCACATAGATCTTTCCTGAGCGCTTCAATACGCAAACCAAAAAGTCGCATAGATTTTGGTTCATTGATTCCTAACGTTTTCTCTAAATGAATCAACTGACTTACAGATTCCTGAACTTTACGACCTGCGCCTTTTTTCTGTACAACAACACGTAAAGAACCTCCTTGCGATGCGACTCTCTGAACATCAATCACTTCCATACCATGTTTGTCAAAAAAACAAGGCAGCGGCGTGACTGAGTGATATGAAAGATGCTCATGATAAATCGTGTCGAAAAGTTTCTTTTCGTAAACATCTACAAGATAGGAAACCTCAAAAATAAACACACCATCATCGTCTAAAAGTTGATTAGCAGCATCAGCAAAGCCTCCCAAATCATCTGCATGGGCAAACACATTATTGGCAACAACAACCTTCGCAAGACCTCGTTTACTTCGTATATCCTTTGCTAGGGAGGGGGTAAACATCTCAGGTATAGTCTCAATGCCTGCTGCATTCGCCACTTGCGCTAGATTTCTGGCAGGGTCAATTCCCAAAATTTTCATTCCCGCTTGTTTGAAAAATTTCAAGAACGTCCCATCATTGCTACCTGCCTCCACAATCAGGCTGCCACGTGGTATATTGAAAGTGCGAATAACCCAATCCGCATATTCTTGCAGATATTTCACAAACATAGGGGAAGTGGCCGATACATAAAGATAATGCTCAAATAAAACTTTGGGATCCAGCACATCCAAAAGTTGAACATGCCCACATTCTCTACACTGGAAAAGATCAAGCGGAAAACGCTCTTGTTCTAATCCAAGTTGCTCTCTAGAAACAAGTGCATTTGCTGGGGGAGTTGGAGGCAGGCTTAAGACAAGTTCAAGATTTCTACTATCGCAAAGACGACAAGTCTCTCGTCGGATTAAAATATTTGTCATGAGCTAGCCCTTCATGGTAACTAATTGAACTCGGACCAAATCTGCCTCATAATCTGCCTGCAGACGCGTGCCACCGGAAATAGCCAAAAAGGTTGTATCGTCAAGGAAAACCATGGCATGTTCCACCATAGGGGGGGTGTAGACCATCTCTCCTTTCTTCACAATAACCTTTTCTGGTTCTGCTGTACTATTCGCATTGCGGAAATAATATTCAATTATACCTTCAATCACAAAACAATAATGCCAATCTGTTTTATGATAGTGATTGGCACGAATGGTACCCTTTTTAGAAAAAATCAAAACAACACTCCCGACTATAGGGGTAGGGAATGAAACGAGACGTTGAATAAATCCCCGTTCATCCACAATTGGGTCTTCAAGTTTGATGATTGGACCTTGAGAAGTATCGTTCATGTTAAAGCCGCTCCAGTTCAAATGAATCTGCGAAAATCAAAGTGTTGAACAATTTTAGCCAGTTCTGTATCAAAATCTTTGATAGGTCGCCAACCAAGAGAGCGAATTTTAGTATCATCCAGGCTATAACGGTGATCCTGCCCAACACGATTAGGAGTACTGACAAACGCTTTTTCCTCGGGGACACCAATTAACCGAGCAATCTTTTGGATCACCTCCCGATTAGAGAGTTCTGTCGTACCACACACATTATAGATTTGATTTCTCTCACCTCTCTCATAAACCGTCAATATTGCCTCTACTGCATCAGACACATGCAACCACGAGCGGATATAACTTCCATCCCCATGCATGAGAGCTGGCAAACCGCGAAGCATCCGTGAACACGACTTTGGAATCAGTTTTTCAGGATATTGGTGCAATCCATAGTTATTTGTCAATCGAACAATGTTATATTCGACTTTATATGTCCTGTGCCAGCCAAGTACAAGCATATCAGCTGCTGCTTTTGTAGCAGCATAGGGATTAGATGGATTGAGCGGATCAGTTTCTTTGTGCCTTCCGTTCAAAATATCGCCATAAACTTCATCTGTGCTAATCTGGATAAATAGAGGGCGATCATGGGATGCTTTTTTTCGAACTAGTTCGAGAAGACGCTGGACACCCAAAATGTTCGTGTGACAAAATTGAGCACTATCAGCAATGGATTCATCCACATGTGACTCTGCTGCAAAATTGACAAGTGCATCACACTCCATCAAGGATGGTAAAGTAGCAATATCACCTTGAATAAAGCGATAATTGGGATGTTGTTCAAATTCTTTTTTTGCAATCGCATCAGCAGCATGGTTACAAACATCTACATTAATCACATAGTTACCCAGTTCAAGACAACGTGCAACAAAATGCTTTCCTATAAAGCCCAGTCCCCCAGTGACAAGAAATAATCTATTCGATACTGACATCAAAATCCTCCTAACTGTTTTTCATCAAAAATTCTTAAAGATAGCCGAAGGAAAAGTGAGCAGGTGCTTATCAAGGTATCTTGCGCAAAGATACCAGGCAAATTTTGCACATATTTCTTGTTGACTCGCACACACCTCTCTGCCAAAGGCGCCCTTCAAACATTTTCACGTCTGCATAGCAAATTGACAGTCGCAGAGAAATCTATGCTCTCGCCGAGAGAGCTATCCGCCAAAATGGGTTTGGGGTGGAAACCTGCATCTTCAAGCTGATGTATTAACTCAACAGGTTCCCACCCACCAGCCTGCAATGCGGCAGGATTAAACTCCACCAACATTGAGAGAGCCGGAGAGGCTTTAAGGGTTTCCTTCATTCCTCGCAGCACATTAATTTCTCCCCCTTCAACGTCAATTTTTACAAAGTCAATCCGTTCTATCCCCTTTTGATACAAGACAGAGTCTAGAGAAACGATTTCGACCTGTTCTTGTCCCATATTCTTTGTGTAGCCTTGATTCAGACTATGATTGCTATGACCGGGCGATATGAACAACGTTCCTTGCCTATTTTCTGCTCCAACTGCTTTGTTATAGAGGTGGACATTAGGAAACTTTTTAGGGTTAAGGTTTTTGGATAAAACCGCAAAGTTTTCGGAACAGGGTTCAAAAGCAAAAACATGACCCGAATTACCCACTAACTGTGAAAACAGGCGAGTGTAGTATCCAATATGAGCCCCTACATCTACCGCCACCATCCCCGGCCGGATTAATCTTTTACACCAAACAATAGACTCTTTTTCCAGTACATTTGTCAAAAAATCCAGTCGCCATTGATAAACCCATTCATCATTTCCCAAACGTCGTCCAGGAAATTCTATTCCGTGGTAAAGTTGAAGGAATTTGACCAATATCTTGTTTCTGATTACTTTTACGTTCGATAAAACCATATAGCTATCCTAATGAGTGAATTTCGAAAACAGGGTCCACAACAGCCCATCCACTTCCCTGATTTGGAACTGGCAAAATATCAACATGACCTGCATAAGGTAAAGCATGGATGCGCTTGTATTCACCTCCTTCGATATGTCCAACCCCAATTGAGATAACATAATGATTCCCCGCCAGATTGGCTCGTAATTGCCAACGTACTTGATACTCACCGGGTTTAAGAGGCGGCAACTCCAAGCCCATTAATTTCGTGGTAATACTCCACAACACGATTCCATCGGGAACAGATATTTGAACACCAAAACAAGGGAGAGGTATATACGTGCGTACCTGAAATGTGACAATAACATAAAAGTTTTCATTGTATTCTAGAAAAGAAAAAGCCTCTCCGTCTAGCCTCGTGAAGACCACCTTGCTGACTTCCATAGCAAGCCAGTTCTCATCAACTTTCTTACCAATCTCAGCTTGATAAGCACCTCTTTCTGGAGGCTCAAAAGCCCGAACAGGGGCCTTGCCGCCTTCGTCTCGCAAAATATCCAATCCATAGGCTCTAACTGCGTCTTTAGCAGCACCATCAAAGAGCATTTGCCCATTTTTTAGAAAAATTCCCCGATCGCAAAACTCAAGCAGAATATTGTTAGAGTGCGTCACAAGCAATATCGTGACACCTTTTTCCTGCATTTCGCGAATGCGATAAAGGCATTTTTGTTGAAAAGCAATATCCCCTACTGAAAGCGCCTCATCCACAATCAATACATCTGGGTTGACGTTAATCGCAACCGCAAAAGCCACCCGAACATACATGCCACTTGAATAAGTTTTGACAGGCTGGTCAATAAAGTCCCCAATATCTGCAAATTCAATAATATCCTGAATATGAGCCTCAATTTCATCTCGGCTCATGCCTAAAATGGCCGCGTTCAGGTAAATATTTTCGCGGCCACTGAATTCCGGATTGAAGCCAGCCCCTAACTCAAGCAAAGCAGCCACACGCCCATTTACATGCACATTTCCCACGGTGGGAGTAAGTGTACCTGCAATTAACTGCAAAAGGGTAGATTTTCCACTTCCATTGCGTCCAATAATTCCAACTGTTTCTCCTTTACGAATATCAAAAGAGACATCACGCAACGCCCAAAACTCGCGGTAATAAGTTCTCGGATGCATTCCCAACAGGCGTTGCAAACGAGGATAAACAAACTGCTTGAGACGATCCTCAGGTCGGTCATACAAAAAATACGCTTTACTAAGGTTCCGGACTGAAATGACATTTTCCATAGGCTAAATTGCAACAAATTCAAATGACATCTGCAAAACCTTTTTTTGTTTTCACAAACCACATCAAACCTAACCACGCAATAGCCACCGAAACAATCAAGTACACCCCCCAACTTTGCCAGAGAATAGGTTTTCCCCAAATCATCAAATCCCGGGATTGTTCGATGACAAACGTTAGAGGATTCGCCAGGATAAAAACTTGATATTGCGCCGGTAACGCCGAAATAGGATAAAAAAGCGGCGACAAAAACATCAAGACCGTCATAAAAACGTTAATCAGCTGACCAATATCGCGCACATATACCCCTACAGAGGAGAAAAACCAACTGAGGCCAAGAATAAACAGCAAAAATGGGAACAGAAGGAGTGGAAGTAAAAAGATTGTCAAAGGAGGCAAGCCACGAAAAATCAACATAAACATTAACCACACCAGAAAATTTATTAAAAACTGGAACAAGGCAGCGCCTAACGAAACAATAGAGAGAATTTCCAAAGGAAAAACCACTTTCTTAACATAATTGGCATTCGCCAGCACCAATCCAGGAGCGCGTGTAATCGTATCTGAGAACAGATAGAATATCATCAAACCAGCAAAAAGAATCAAAGCGAAATCTGTTTTCAAGGGATTTTCAACACCCCATCGAGCCTGAAACACAACACTAAAAACAAAAGTATAAATTCCAAGCATCAACAACGGCGTAAAAAAAGACCACAGCATCCCAAGAATAGAACCACGATAGCGAAGAACAATTTCCCGTTGAATCATCCTGCGAATTAATTCGCGATGAGTGTAAATGTTAAAAAAGATCCTAAAAACGCTCATACTGACTCCACGTAGTAAACAAGTATACCATTGAATTTTTTTGGTTCATTGGGAATCGCCGTGGTTAAGCCAGATATGGTGGTCTGATGCAAAACAATCGGTAGCCATTCAAGTCCAGGAAGAGGCGTTGAAAGAAGTGTTTGAGATTGAACAGGCCATA
>Ga0138355_1074344_pt1 | contig 10618 bp, 7 predicted proteins | sample YNPNP_1300MetaT_FD_101540 | JGI IMG/M metagenome (GOLD analysis project Ga0138355, IMG submission 101540) | Anoxygenic and chlorotrophic microbial mat microbial communities from Yellowstone National Park, USA - YNP NP_1300 MetaT (Metagenome... ...
TTTTAATACCTTCACGACGGGGTTATTTCCCCGATAAATTTTGTACATTCGCAACATTGAAAATACAATTTCTATGAACGAGGCTCATGTAAAAATCATCGCCAACCATCTGCAACTGAGCGAGAATCAGGTTTTCAACACCATTGAACTACTGGAGAACGGAGCTACTATACCCTTTATCAGTCGATACCGGAAGGAACTAACCGGGAGCCTCAATGAGGTAACCCTTGCTGCTATTCAATCCCATTGGGAAAAACTCATAGAGATCGACAAACGTAAGGAAACCATTCTCCGAACCATTTCGGAACAGGGTAAACTCACCAACGAACTTAAACATAAAATTGAAAACACTTACGATGCCAATGAACTGGAAGATCTGTACCTGCCCTATAAACCAAAACGCAAGACAAGAGCCAGCGTGGCACGACAGAAAGGACTTGAGCCATTGGCAAATTATATTTTTCAGCAAAAAAAATGATAATGTCGAAGAAAAAGCAGCTGCATTTCTCAACGACGATGTCAAGAGCATAGAAGAAGCAATAGAGGGTGCCACCGACATTATAGCCGAATGGATAAGCGAAAATCAACAAGTGCGTCAGGCCATACGGCGGTTATTTAGCCACGAGGCTATTATCGCATCAAAAGTAATCAAGGGAAAAGAACCTGATGCCATTAAATATGGCGACTACTTTGATTTTCACGAACCTTTACGTCGTTGTCCATCGCATCGTTATCTGGCCATGAACCGGGGCGAAGAAGAAGGATATTTGCGCGTGAGTATCGAAGTCAACGAAGACAAAGCTATCGACAGCATTAAACGATTGATCGTAAAATCAAATAATGCCTGCAGCAAAATTGTAGAAAAGGCATTGGTCGATGCCTACAAACGGCTTATTGCGCCTTCGATGGAGAATGAATTTAAGGCCTTATCCAAAGAAAAAGCCGACGATGAGGCCATAAAAGTATTTGCCGAAAATCTGCAGCAACTACTGTTAGCTCCCCCGCTGGGACAAAAACGGGTGTTGGCCATCGACCCGGGCTTTCGCACTGGCTGTAAGGTAGTCTGTCTCGACGCCGAAGGTAATCTGCTACACAATGAAACCATCTACCCGCACCCGCCGCAGAACGAAAAAGGACCAGCTGCAGCTAAAATTAATGCTCTGGTAAAAACCTACAAAATCGAAGCCATTGCTATAGGTAACGGTACCGCCAGTCGTGAAACTGAGCAATTCATCAAAACCGTACGATTCGATACCGACGTAAAAGTCTTTATTGTCAACGAAAGTGGTGCCTCAGTCTATTCGGCTTCGGCCGTAGCCCGGGAGGAGTTCCCCGATTATGATGTGACCGTACGGGGAGCCGTATCCATTGGCCGCCGCCTGATGGACCCACTAGCCGAACTGGTGAAAATTGACCCCAAATCGATAGGTGTGGGTCAGTATCAGCACGATGTTGATCAAAAGAAACTTAAAAAAAGCCTCGAACAGATAGTTGAGTTCTGTGTCAACAAGGTGGGAGTCAATGTCAATACCGCCAGCAAGGAATTGCTGACCTATGTTTCGGGAGTAGGCCCAACCATAGCACAGAATATCGTTAACTACCGACGCGAAAACGGTCCTTTCAAAAACCGGCAGGAACTGCTTAAAGTCCCCCGCTTGGGCGACAAAGTATTTGAACAGTGTGCAGGCTTCCTGAGAATACGGGGCGGCGATAATCCCCTCGACAACAGTGCGGTACACCCCGAAAGCTATCCCGTTGTGGAACAGATGGCCGCCGACCTAAACACCACTGTCGAAACCCTGCTCAAGGACGAAAATTTGAGAAACAAAATTGAGGTTACCCGCTACGTCACCGACAAAGTGGGGCTACCCACCCTGAACGACATTTTACAGGAGCTTGCCCGTCCCGGACTCGATCCCCGCACCGTAATCAAAGTCTTTGAGTTCGACCCCAACGTTCATTCGATCGACGACCTAAAGGTTGGCATGATTCTTCCGGGCATTGTAACCAACATCACACGTTTTGGTTGCTTCGTTGATATTGGCATTCATCAGGATGGACTGGTACATATATCGCAATTGGCCGACCGGTTTGTTGCCGACCCCCTCGAAATTGTAAAAATACACCAGCATGTACGGGTAAAGGTCATCGAGATCGACCGCGTGCGTAATCGAATTCAACTGAGCATGAAGGGTATTGACAAATCGTAATGATTATGCTAAATATTTTTGCATTATTTACATAAATAAAGCATTTTTGCTTTCTATATTTCTAATTAAGTATGACGCATATTAAAAAACATTAACATGAACCAAACGAATGGATCTACCCGACCGAGAGAATAATAAAACAACATGATCATGAGTAAAAAATCAAAGACAATCCTTAACGAGCCGGAATTCATCTATTCAACTGCTCCCAAAATTGTGGATGAAAGCTGGGATTTTCGTAAGGCCAACACCAAAGAATTTACTCATTGTTTTCATGCATACCCAGCCATGATGATACCACAAGTGGCCCGAAGAATTCTTGAAAATTATGGTCGAAATGCAGAAATACTTTTTGACCCCTATTGTGGAACAGGAACCTCGCTCGTGGAAGCTAACATTAAAGGAATAAATGCGATAGGCACTGATATCAATCCATTGGCACGTCTAATTGCTACCGCCAAAACAACAAAAATCGATATCCAAGTACTGGACCTTTTTTTACACGATTTTGTTGATTTTACATTCTCCATTAATTTTCAGGTTGAACGAGTAAGATCGGTTGTTATCCCTGAGATAAAAAATATTGATTATTGGTTTTCGAAGCCAGTGCAACAAAAATTAGGTTTACTCCGCGAGTATATCGAGAACATACATATTAATGACATTAAAAACTTTTTTAAAGTAGCTTTTAGCGAAACTGTCAGGGAATGCTCATACATCAAGCAAGGAGAATTTAAGCTGGTCCGCAGTAAAAATTATGAAGACAAACAAAACATCGACGTATTTGGACTAATGCTTCAAAAATTATCCAGAAATAAACAAGGCTTAATAGAATTTACAAATGCTTGTAAGGCTAATGCCAGAAGCTATGTTTATGACTTTAACACAGTAGAACAGGTCCCCACCAGTATTATTCAGCCCGAATCTATTGACATTGTTATAACTTCCCCCCCCTATGGTGATTCAAGAACCACCGTAGCATACGGACAATATTCGCGTCTTGCCAATGAATGGCTGGGCTACAAAGAAGCCAACAAAATTGATGCTATCCTCATGGGAGGGAAGAAAACTAATTCTGAATACATTTTTCAAAGTGAGATTTTAAATGATATTATAACTACAATTCGCAAAATAGACTCCATTAGGGCAAAAGATGTCATTAGTTTCTATCAAGACTATGAAAAATCAATTGCACATGTAGCTTCAACAATAAAAAAAGGAGGATATGCATGTTATGTGGTTGGCAACAGAACCGTCAAAGGTATTAATATTCCCACTGACGAAATTACAGCCCAGCTGTTTAAAGAAAATGGGTTTTCACACATTGAAACAATCATCAGAAATATCCCCAATAAACGAATGCCTTTAAAAAACAGTCCATCAAATATTGCTGGTGAAACAGCTTCAACCATGAAAAATGAATACATAGTCATTTGTCAAAAGAATTAAAAAAATGCAACTCAAAGAACTTGTGGAAAGACTAACCCAACTAAAAGAAAAAGGATTCTTGGAAACGTCACGAAAAGGCCCAACGGGAATTGGTCATTTACTGGAAAAAGAACTTGGATTATTTGAAACAAACATTGCAATACCTGATATTGGAGGAAGAATTGAATTAAAAGCAACCCGACGCAAGTCAAATTCGTTAATTACCCTTTTTACATTTAATCGAGCTGTTTGGCTTATCAATCAAAAAGATTTAATCCTTCATTATGGTTATAAGGATGAAAACCATAGATTTTCGTTATACAGCACCGTAAGCAACAAAGTGCCTAATGCCCAAGGGTTTTACCTCGAACTTAATGAAAGTAAAAATCTGATTATTCTTCGTCATAAAAACACTAACGATCATCTTGCCCAATGGAGTACCTATGTGATTGCAGGAAAATTCATGACAAAAATGGATAGAATAATTTTAACTTTTGCCGATAGCCAAGAAATAGGAGGTAAAGAATATTTTCATTTTAATGAAGCAATACTGCTTGAACATCCTACACCCGAAAAGTTTTTGGAAGCATTCAAGCAAAATGAGATGTTTATTGACCTACGCATGCATTTGAAGGACGCAGGTAATGTTAGAAATCATGGTACCGCCTTCAGAATTTCAGAAGCTAATTTGGTACTTCTGTATACCAAACGACGACAATTAATTTAGTGCTTAAAAATGAAAACAATTTTGTAAGAATTTATAAATCAGAAAATATTAGACAAATGAAGAACAAGATATTCAAAACCAAGTCACATCACCTGCACGAGATAGAGGGGCACGAACTCAAGCGGATATTAGGACCCCGGCATTTGGTAACTCTGGGAATAGGAGCAATCATTGGTGCGGGTATATTTGTACTGACCGGACAGGCAGCTGCCCAGTATGCGGGTCCTGCAATAGTCATTTCGTTCTTTATTTCGGGGCTGGCCTGTGCCTTTGCAGGCTTGTGCTATGCCGAGTTTGCCTCACTAATCCCAGTTTCGGGCAGCGCTTATACTTACGCCTATGCCACACTGGGTGAGCTGGCAGCATGGATCATTGGCTGGGACCTCATTCTGGAATACCTGTTTGCTGCCTCTACCGTAGCAGTAGGCTGGTCGGGGTATTTCATTAGCATCCTCAACGACATAGGTATCCACATCCCCGTACAATACACAGCAGCCACGGGAACAACGCTGGTACACGTCCCCGACATAGGCTGGCGCCCTATTACCAGTCAGTTGAAACAGGAACTTATCAACAGTGGTATTGCGCTGCATTCGCTCCCCCATGTGACGGCCATTATCAACCTGCCTGCCATGTTCATCGTCTTTGTCATCTCTGCCTTACTGGTTCTCGGTATTCGCGAATCGGCCTCATTTAACAATATCATGGTAATCATCAAGGTAGGCGTCATCCTGCTGTTTGTAATCATTGGCTTCTTCTTTGTCAAAACAGCTAACTGGACCCCTTTTATCCCCGACAAAATAGTCGATGAACACGGCCACAGTCATTACGGTTTGTTGGGAATCCTCCGGGCGGCTGGAGTAATATTTTTTGCCTATATCGGCTTCGATGCCGTATCAACTGCAGCACAGGAGGCCCGAAATCCTCAAAAAGATATGCCGAAAGGGATTTTGGGGTCACTCGGCATATCCACCCTGCTGTATATCCTGGTAGCACTGGTGCTGACCGGCATAGTAAGCTATACGCACCTAAACGTAGCCGACCCTATTGCCGTAGCTGTAAATGCCATGGGTGATAGCATGGTATGGCTACGACCTATCATTAAGTTGGCTGCCATTGCCGGCCTCAGTTCTGTGATTCTTGTAATGCTCATGGGGCAACCCCGTATCTTTTATGCTATGTCGAAAGATGGACTGTTACCCCCCATTTTTTCAAGAATACATCCCCGTTTTAAAACCCCCTATGTAGGCACTATTCTCACCGGCGTCGTTGCCATGATTATTGCAGGTGTACTTCCTATCAGCATTCTGGGGGAACTGGTCTCGATAGGAACCCTATTGGCTTTTGTAATTGTATGTTTCGGCATCATTGTCCTGCGTCGGAATAAGCCCGATCTGTACCGTCCTTTTAAAACCCCGCTGGTTCCATGGATACCCCTGTTGGGAGCCGGTTTTTGCTTCCTCCAGATGGCTGCACTGCCACTCGATACCTGGTTACGGCTCATCATCTGGATGTTTCTCGGGCTTCTCATTTATTTCACCTACGGTATTAATCATAGTAAGCTGCATAAATAGCTGTGCATCTGGTACCCAAAGGTTACAAAATATTTGAAAACTTACCGGTTATAGGCTGGCACTCATCGGGCAAGGCCATCGTTAGTGACGGACGGCACAACATCTACGTCTCGTATGCCATACCCGGCGAACAGGTGGATGTGACCGTAGCCAAACGCCAAAAACGCAACTATATTGCCGGCGATTTGACCAGCATTGTCCAAGCTTCGGCACACAGGGTATCCCCTGCATGTCCTCACTTTGCCCGTTGTGGCGGGTGCAACTGGATGCATATTGCCTACCAGCAACAACTGGCTTTTAAAAAGCAACTTATCAGCCAGTCTTTGGCCAAATACCAGATTCCCCATCCGCCCATCGAAGAGGTTGTACCTTCGCCCCAACCACTGGCCTACCGGGGAAAGGTCGATTTTGCCCCCGGCATTACTCCCCATGGCGAAATATATTGGGGATACCATCCTGCAGAAGATCCCCATACCGTATTCCCCGTCGAAGAATGTTATATCACCGATCCGCAGGTTATCGCTACAGCCCTACACCTGCAAAAGGTCATCAATGCATACCACAAAAGCCTCCCTGATTCAGTAAAACTTTACGAGATAATAAAAGGGTTTACCCTGCGATGTAATAAAAACGGTGATCAACTGCTTACAATCCATGCTGTAGAGGTTCTGCCCCGTGTTGAGGAACTGGTCAACCAGATCACCCGGTACAATCCTCTGCTTAAATCGGTGTTTCTAAAATTGCAACACCCCTTGCATAACACACTGATGCATTTATGGGGAGATAGTTATCTGATTGAATCAATGAACCGATGGCTGTTTCAGCTCAGCGCCGATGCTTTTTTTCAACCCAATATCCATTTGGCCGATCAACTGTTCCAAAAAATCGTTTCGCTGGCTTCGCCCTCGGCCGATGATATCATTTACGACCTATATACCGGCGTAGGAACCATAGCCATCCACCTGGCACCCTATGCCAAACATGTCATTGGCATAGAAAATTCCGAAACAGCCATAAGCGATGCCCGCGCCAATCAACTGCGCAACAGACTCGATAACCTTAGCTTTGTAGTAGGCGATGTACTCAAAACTTTTGTTCAGGAGTTTATAAACCTGCATGGTCGTCCCGACATTGTAGTACTTGACCCGCCAAGATCCGGAACACTTATCGAAACATTGAAAAACATGATAGCCTTTCGCCCCAAACGAATTGTTTACGTAAGCTGCAATCCTGTATCGCTGGCATGGAATCTGACTTACCTCAAAGATTTCTATACTATCGAAAGCGTAATCCCCTTCGATATGTTTCCCCAGACCCATCACGTAGAAACCCTGGTAAGGCTGGAAAGGAAAAGTAAGGAAAACGTTTAGCATCTTTGAAATGCTAAACGTTTGAGGAAAGTATCTATGGTTTTGGCAGTCAAAAAGCTGCTATATGTATCGTAGCAGGATTTCAATCAGTAACATTCGCGAAATGGGCTTTGTAGCATATTCATTAAATCCTTCGCGTATACCTTTTTCTCTGTCACCGCTGACCCAAAAGCCGTAAGGACTATTACCGGCAAATCGGGACGTATTTTTTTTATCTGTTTTATGGCCGTATTGCCATCCATCACCGGCATCTGAATATCCATCAATACCACATCAATGTCAGGGTTATTTTTAACGGACTGAACCGCCTCCTCGCCATTCTGCGCCCAAATAATCTCTGCCTGAGAAAAGCTAAGATATTCTTTTAGTAGGAAAAAATTGGTCTCATCATCCTCTGCAATCAATATCGTCTTATTCTGAAAAATACCGGGCATGGTATAACGGGCTATATCCGTCCGGGAATTTGCCATAAGATTGGGAATAAAGATTTGAACTTTTAAAATTATAAAAATTTAACGGGAAAAAATGATAAACCCAAATCCGTCATTAGCATTAGGTTGGTAAATGAAAGAGTCCGACTTAAAAAGTATTTGCTTTAAAAGTGACATGCCTTCCCATGGGGTAATTCTTTGTCGGTAAAGTCGATTTGCCTTGATTTCGTATGTTGTAAGAAATGCTTACACAAAAAAAGTAATTTTTTTAATACTTTCAGCGAATTTAATGAGTTAATAATCTGGTAGTTATTGAATAAAATCTCTAATGACGGTCATTAGAGATTTTATTCCTATTGACGGATTTGGGTTAAAAAATTCCTAAAAGTTTTCTCAGCCGTTTTTGTAATATTTACAAGGCCTATTGACCGTAAAGTTCTCAATACATTTTCATCAGCAAATCTTTTTCCGAACCATCCGATACTTTAAAAGGGAAAAGACGGAAAGTATAAGTATATTCTTTGGCCGGATAGGTGTACTGAGGGTGTACCGGGGCACCCCAACTATCATCTCCGCCAACGCCCATCTGGAAAAGGTCGACATTAACCACGATATAATTAGCCATAGGTAGCTCACAGGCGTGCCTTGCTGCAGGTAATCCACTCAAATCATTGAGATTGTAACGAATAGCACGCATATTCAAAGGTTCATATCCGGCTATCATAATCCCATTTCCCTTGCTATCCTTCAGCGCCATCCAGCGTACCTGGGTAAGATTCCCATATTCCTGAGGTCGTACATAAGGGGGGCGCAGACTACTGATTAACCCCCTATGCTGTGCAATAGGTGTACCACTATTCCTATCCACATAATTTTCGACCGGCCCGCAGCCATACCAGGTCATATACTCGTACCATGCCGGTATGCCAAATTGCATACCCAAACGCGGCATCTCGGGCAGATTGGAGTTGCCCGGCACAAACCGACTGGTAATAATGATCTCCCCATTGGCCAATACCGAATAATTGATATAATAACGTGCATTCACGATCGGGAGTCGAAAAACGGTCTTGACCATTATTTGATAGGGATTGGCCGATACAACCGAGAAACTATCCAAAACCAGTTGAGTATTGGCCTTCTGCCAGATACCACAACGTTTCAGCATGTGATTTCCCTTATCGTTGTCGGTGTAGGCACGCCAGAAATGGGGTACAGGCGACTTCTGAATAACACGCATGGTATCGTAAAGATACGAAAGCAACATTCCGGTTTTAGCATCAAAAGTCACGCTAAAATTATTCCCGTTGATAACCGGCTTATCGGGATTGTGGGTTAAAATCCGCAGCTTGGGGAAAGTAGTCAGGTCGGGCTTGGTTTCTTCTTTCTTCCAAGGGAGCATAAATTGTTCCCATGCCAATTCGTATCCCTTGGGAATCAGTTCACCGACAGCCTTAGTACGAAAACTGAAATATATCGAATACTCCGATCCGGGTTTTAAGGATATGACCGGATATTTAAGGGTTATTTCCTTGCTTTTGTGAGGCAGTATCTGCTGCACGCCAAGATTGGCGTCGTAAATGGGTTTCCCATCCTCGTAAATATACCACGTAATGTCCATCACACTCATCGGAGTAAAGTCGCACTCGTTGATGAGTTCAAACTTACCCTCGGCCACATTAATTGCCTTAACCCAAAAAGGCTGATATTGCTTTTTGACTTCCCACAAGGCCGGATGTGGTGTTCGATCGGCGCTCACCAATCCATTGCAGCAGAAGTTAGTATCGCTGGGGATATTATTCAATATTCCAAAATCACCGCCATAAAGCCAGCAGGTATCTTTGCCGTTAATTTTCGCAAAACTTTGATCGACCCAGTCCCAGACGCATCCCCCCTGCAGATAACGAGCCGATCGTATAACATCCCAGTAATCCTTAAAATTGCCATTGCTATTGCCCATAGCATGCGAATATTCGCACAGGATGAGGGGGCGTGAAGGTTTTTTGGCCTCGTATGCCTGGAGATGTTCTATTCGGGCATACATGGGACAATATATGTCGGTATGGGGTCTTTCACCCGCCATTTCATACTGGACAGGCCGTGTTTTGTCGCGCGATTTTATCCAGCGGTAAGTAGCCTCGAAGTTACTTCCATCGCCTCCTTCGTTCCCCAACGACCAAATAATTACGCAGGGATGGTTCTTATCCCGTTCAACCATCCGCTGGGTGCGATCGAGATGGGCTTTCAGCCATTGAGGTTGGCGAGCAAGAGTTCTTTCATCGTTGTTGTATATGTACCAACCATGGCTTTCGATATTGGCCTCGTCGATCACATATAACCCATATTTATCGCACAACTCATACCACCGGGGATGATTGGGATAATGGCTGGTACGGACCGTATTGATATTATGAAGCTTCATCAACTGAATATCCCGAATCATCGACTGTTCCGAAACCACATGCCCGGTAAACGGATCGTGCTCGTGGCGGTTGACTCCCTTTATCAACACTCTCACCCCATTCACCAAGCTTCCATCCTTGATCTCCACCTTTCGGAAACCCACCGGATGGGTTACCGCCTCCAGTACCTGATTATTTTTGTCATACAGCACCAAAAGCAGAGTATAAAGATTGGGCGTCTCGGCAGTCCACTTCAATGGGTTGACTATTTCCCTAGTAACGAAAAGAGTAAGCGTATCTTTCAACGAAAAAGCCACTTGCTGGGGAGGAAAAACATTTTTGCCCGCTGCATCGATCAGGGCATATTCGAGCTTGAGTTTTCGGGCTGATTTATCATTTTCATAGTTTTTGACCAAAGCCGAAATTTCCAGTTTCCCGTTGGTGTATGTCTGGTCAAGGTCGGCTACCACAAAAAA
>Ga0138355_1060344_pt1 | contig 10569 bp, 10 predicted proteins | sample YNPNP_1300MetaT_FD_101540 | JGI IMG/M metagenome (GOLD analysis project Ga0138355, IMG submission 101540) | Anoxygenic and chlorotrophic microbial mat microbial communities from Yellowstone National Park, USA - YNP NP_1300 MetaT (Metagenome... ...
AAAAAAAAAAAAAAACAGATAACCAATGGCAGTACTGGAAAAAATCAGGAGTAAAATGGGGCTATTGGCCTCACTCATTATTGGTTTTGCGTTGTTGGCCTTTGTGCTTAGCGATTTCTTAACTGGAGGACGATCTATATTGGGAAATAATCAGTTCCAGATAGCTGAAATAAATGGCAAGAAGGTTCAGTATCAGGAATTTGATCAGTTTGTAAATCAGCTTTCGGAGGTGTATAAGTTTAACTCGGGTCAGGCCAACCTGAACGAGGAAATGGTAAATTCCATCCGGGAACAGTCGTGGCAACAACTGGTAGATGAGTATGTACTGGGCGATGAATATCGTGCTGTGGGACTCAGTGTTTCGTCGAAGGAGGTGTTGGATATGGTTCAGGGAAGTGAACCTCATCCCTACATTCGTCAGCTGTTTACCGATCCCCAGACACAGGTATTCAATCGTGCAGCCGTATTACAGTTTATCAAGTCGCTCGAGAAGGAAACCGATCCTGCCCGTAAAAATTACTGGCTCTATATTGAAGGCCAGATAATCCACGAAAGATATATGGCCAAATACTTGAATCTGATAAAAAAAGGCTTGTATGTAACCTCCCGACAGGTACAAAAAGAAATCGACGATAACAGCCGGAAAGTTTCCTTTAATTTCATGGCCGTAAATTATTCGACAATAGCCGACACTCTGATTCCTGTAAAACTTTCGGAGGTAAAAAAATACCTGAAAGAACATGCAAAGGAATTTGAACAAGAAGCCTCACGTGATATCGAATATGTATCCTTTGAAATAACTCCATCGGCCGAGGATTTTGCCGAAGTCAAGTCATGGATGGAGAAAAATAAGGAAGAATTTTTTATTACCGAAGATGTCAAGCAGTTTGTTAACATGAACTCCGATGTATCTTTCTCAGAGAAATATTTAAAAGAAGAGGAACTGATGGATTCAATCAAACCCTTGTATAAGGGCAAGGTTGGGGATCACATAGGGCCATATTTTGCCAATGGAACTTTTTACATGGCACGACTGACAGACATCAAAAAACTTTCCGATTCGGTAAAAGCACGTCATATACTGATCCGTCCCGAGAACAATACCAAGGAAGCCTATGACAAGGCAAAAGCAAAGACCGATAGCTTACTGGCTCTACTGAAGAAAGGAGCTGATTTTGCCGAACTTGCACGAAACAATTCGGCCGATGGTTCAGCCCGTGAGGGAGGTGATCTGGGGTGGTTCCGTGAAGGACAAATGGTAAAGCCTTTTAGCGATGCATGTTTTAGTGCTAAAAAAGGCCAGCCTCAGATAGTAGAAACACAATTTGGTTTTCATATAGTAGAAGTAACCGATAGGGGCAAAGAGGTAAAGAAAGTACAGGTTGCTGTATTACAGCGCAAGGTAGAAGCAAGCAGTGCTACACAACAGGCTATATATCAAAAGGCCAGTGCATTTGCCGGCAACAACAATACGGGTGAAAAATTTGTAGCAACCCTGAAAAAACAGGGTATTACTCCTATGCGTGCAACCTATCTGACTGATAACATGCGAGAGGTACCCGGGTTACCCAATTCCCGAGAACTGGTACGCTGGGCATTTAAGGCTAAATTAAATGATATTTCTGGCGTAATGGAACTGGGGGATCGTTTCGTAGTTGCCCGCCTTTCTCAGGTCCGTGAAAAAGGACTCCCCGATGCTGAACAGGTAAAGGATCAGATCGCATTTCTGATTCGTAAGGAGAAAAAAGCTCAGCAAATTATGCAGCGTCTGCAGCAAGAAATCAATGCTACTCCAAGCCTCGAACTTCTTGCTCAAAAAGAATCTGCTAAGGTTGACACCGTTTACGATATCAGCTTTGCTTCTTATGCATTACCTACCGCTGGTTTTGAGCCTGCAGTCATTGCCGCTGCAACTGTTAGTCCTGTCCAAAAACTTACAGGCCCGATTAAAGGAAATAATGGAGTATTTGTACTGCAAGTCTTTGCTGAAAATACCCAGGAACTTAGCCGTGAACTCGTAAGTACAAGACTTGAAAATAATTATCTCAACCGTGCCAACTACGAACCGGTAAATGTTCTCAAAAAACTGGCCAACATTAAGGATATGAGATCCAAATTTTATTAAGAAATATTTCTACTCAAATACAAAAAAGGAGAGAACAATTCTCTCCTTTTTTGTTACCCCAAAAATAAAATAAATTACTGAATACCTGTTGGTTATACGACACTTTTAAACCACTCCGGATAGAATTCGCAAGTTGAAATTTTCAGCCGGGACGTGTTCTAACATAACACTCTTCTTTTGGGATTTACATTTGATTTCGAAACACCCATCGGACTGGCTGGAAATCATAGGTTTGTTTTATCAGTTTGTTGTTATATTATATTGCACCAACATATTCGTTTCATAAAACCCTAAGATTCCATTTACACTAACAAGCCAACACTTCCTTTATTATGCACAATGATGCTTTTATCAGAAAAAAGCTGTGTATTCCCCCAATGAACCCTAAAATTGAGGAAGGAGAGAAAATATTGTCAATAAACACAATACCACTTGAAGAAAGAAAAAATATTTTCGTATGCAAATTTATGTACTATCTTTGAGGCCAAAAGGTAGAAAATGTTTAAAAAAATTCTTTTTTTAATCATTGCTATTGGGCTGGCGATTATTGCAACATTTGTTCAGCAGGTTCTCGACAATGAGTTACCCTACAAGGTTTCAGTTGAAATATCCGACACAGCATATACTTTTGCCTTACCCCGGGTAAACGAAGGGGTTGTAGATTGTATTGTTGAACTCAATGTTGCCAATTCGGCTGTCCATGGATACATATACTACAGGTTATACAATTCCAACGGCACGTGGCGCAAAATTAAATTACTACGACTCAATGAAAAGCTGGTGAGTATTATACCCTACCAGAAACCCATGATAAAAATTGAGTATTACCTCGAACTTGTTGATGGACAGGGTAAAATATATCCTATCGCAAAAAACCAGCCACTGGTGGTTTTGTTTCGTGAACAGGTGCCCCGACTGCTGACCTACATTATAGCACTACTTTTCTTTGTTTCACTTATCATTTCCAATTACCTGGGAATGGTTACTGCATTTAATATTCCCTATTTCTTAAAATATGTACGTCTTATGTTTTATCTTCTGGGGACTGCAATTGTATTAGATTTTGCAGCCTATTTATATGCCTATCGTCATCTTTTTGTTGTTCCTTCGCCCTACAACGACATGCTGTTTTTCAAGAACCTTATAATTTTTGCTATCTGGGCTATCCTGTTTTATGTACAAAAAAACGGCAAGGAAAGACGGCTGGCAGTTTTGGCCTGCTCATTATTGACGCTTGTTTTGTACTGTGCACCCGATCATTTTGTCTTTCAGGCATTCTTCTGATACCGCCCTAAAGCTGATATTTATTTGGTGGAAAAAGACCTTTTTCTGCTGATTGTATTATAAAATTTTAACACGAAAATTTGTTAGTTTGTAAATAATTCCGTTAATTTGCAGCCTGTTATAAAAAAGGGAAAAAACAATGTCGAAGATTTGTCAGATAACCGGAAAAATGTCGATGGTGGGAAATCATGTATCCCACTCCAAGCGTCGGGTGAAAAGAATATTCGAACCCAATCTGTTTACCAAGCGTTTTTATCTGCCCGAAGAAAATCGATGGATTACCCTCAAGGTATCTGCTGCAGGTATGCGGGTAATTAACAAAAAGGGGCTCAAGGCTGCTCTTGACGAAGCAGTAGAGAAAGGAATTATTGCGGGTTATTAATTTTATTAAAACAGAATACAATGGCAAAGAAAGGAAATCGTGTACAGGTAATTTTGGAATGTACCGAACATAAGGAGAGTGGTTTGCCGGGCACGTCGCGTTATATTACCACCAAAAACAAAAAAATACGCCCGAGCGTCTCGAGTTGCGTAAATATAATCCTATTTTGAAACGTGTTACACTGCATAAAGAAATTAAATAAAAGCTTTTGAACTATGGCAAAAAAGGTTGTGGCTACCCTGCGTGAAGGGATGGGCAAAAACTTCACCCGCGTAATTAAAATGGTGAAAAACCCTAAAACGGGAAGTTATTCTTTTAAAGAAGAAGTGCTTCATAATGAAGAAATTAAGGATTTTCTTGCCCGCTAAGCACTAAAATCCTGAAAATATGATTAAAAGACTATCCGTGGAGATAGTCTTTTTGTTTTTATGATAGTTCCCATCGACTATTTCGTTCGACCCTCATACCAATGAAATATGGCACTATGACGATGGAAATGCGCACTAATTGAAGTCCACGCACCAATTTTATTCCGCAGAAAATCAATCCCTAAAAGCCTTAATACCAGTATCCATTGGGCATTCCGATTGAAAAGGCCAATCTCCCAATTACTCCACCACTGAAGGTTTTGAATAAAGAGCAAATCAGAAAAAGAAATGTCTGTAAACATACCACTTCAAAATTTCAGCATATTTAAAAAGTTAATTCAAAACTATTTAACATTTTTCCTATCTTTCCAGCAATTTTATTACTGAATCAACAGATTACCGTTCACGTTGTTTTTAGTTATTGCTATACATGAGAGACTAAAAGGTTGCAAACATGTTGCACAATTTCAGGAAAAGTCTTACCCTATGGGATTCGACGGCCATTGTAGCCGGATCGATGATTGGTTCAGGGATTTTTATTGTAAGTGCCGACATAGCCCGGCAGGTAGGATCGCCGGGCTGGTTGTTGATGGTATGGATCCTAACTGGCATCATGACTGTTTTCGCAGCCGTCAGTTACGGAGAACTGGCGAGCATGATGCCCAGAGCCGGAGGCATATATGTCTACCTGCGTGAAGCTTATTCGCCCCTGGTAGGATTTCTCTATGGCTGGAGTCTGTTTCTGGTAATACAGACCGGTACCATTGCTGCCGTAGCCATGGCATTTGCCAAATATGCCGGTGTACTGTATCCGTGGATTTCCGAGTCGAACATACTCCTGCATGTGGGTCCACTAAGAATTACTACTACCCAACTGGTAGCCGTACTGTCAATCATCATACTCACCTACATCAATAGTCGCGGGATTGAGGAAGGCAAAAATGTCCAAAACCTATTTACCTATGCTAAAATTTTTATCCTCATTGTTTTTATCGGCATTGGACTGATGTATGCCGATTTTTCTAATTTTTCCAATTTCTGGGCAGCCAGTCAATGGAAAAATGGTCAACAGGTTGAAATAAGTGGTATAGCGCTGGTTACCGCTATTGGCGTGGCAATGGTAGGTTCATTATTTTCGTCCGATGCATGGTACGATATCACCTATACCTCGGCCGAGGTTAAAAAACCGAGAAAAACGATAGCTCGAAGCCTTATCCTGGGCACCACGCTGGTATCGGTATTATACCTGCTCATCAATGTAGTATACCTTGCCATACTTCCAGTAAAAGGTATCCCCGATGGGACAACCGTAGTTGAACGGGGAATACAGTTTGCCTCAGAAGACAGGGTAGCCACTGCTGCCATGTTTCAGATCTTTGGCCAAAGTGCGGCAATAATTATGGCCATTATTGTAGTAATTTCGACCATTGGATGCAACAATGGGATAATTCTTTCGGGTGCGCGGGTGTCGTATGCTATGGCTCAGGACAATCTGTTCTTTAAGCATGCAGCACTATTAAACAAAAACAAAGTCCCTTCAGTTGCCTTGTATCTGCAGGCTGCATGGAGCATATTGCTGTGCTTTACCGGTACCTATAGCCAGCTGCTCGATTACGTCATGTTTGTAGTTATTGTATTTTACATACTCACCATTTATGCCGTATTTATTTTCCGAAAAAAACTTCCCGATGCAGATCGCCCTTTCCGGACACCCGGATATCCGTTTCTGCCTACGATATATATCTTACTTTGCTTATTTATAGAATTGGTATTGCTGTTGCATAAGCCAGTTTCAACATGGCCAGGCCTTATCATTTTAGTTTCTGGTATACCGGTGTACTATCTGTGGCGAAGAGGGCTCCAACGAAATAACAGTTGAACTTTCAATACAAATATTAAAACATGCATAGCCTAAGCAAGCAATAAATAAATTCTTTTTCAGATATTTAGGGCACAATTTTTGTGCATTATTAAAAAAACATACAGGGAGGGGCAAGTCATGAAAACACAACCATTGCTTTGGATAACAGTAGGACTGTTATGGGGAGCCCAAGCCACATGGGGGCAGGATGATATTTATTATTTTCCTTCCAAACATGCACAGGAAAATAATCGAACAACAACCCTGTCCGATACCAGTGGTAAAACAGCCTATGAAAAGTACCGTGCACTCAAGGAAGGAGAGAGTGTTTCCTCGAAAGAAGAAACTACAACAGCGGCGGCTGATACTGACAATTCACGATATCCATCCTACACCGTTGTTGATAAGGATGCTTCCACCGGAAATGTTACCGTAAATAATTACTACTTCGACGATGACAGATTTGGTTTTTATCGTCGTTTTTATTTTGATTACTATTATCCCTACTATTACGATCCTTTCCTGTGGGACTACTACGTATGGTGGGGATATCCCTATGCAGGTTTTTACGCTGGGTACGGATACTGGGGATATTGGGGATATTATCCTTACTATTATTCATATTACTACCCCTACTATCACGGTTACTGGCATGGATTTTACGACGGTTACTACTGGCGTGATTATGTTACCGTTCATCCACGGGGAGGAGTATATGTAACCCCCGGCCGACGGATGGGTGGCTATGTCAATCTCTCGCGCCGAGAAAGCGCCTCATATTATCCCGGACGATATGCAAGCAACGATTATTACCACGGAAGTCGTCGCAACGGCATCACTACGATTGCCAATTCATCAAAGACGACCGCTGATCGCACTACAGTTACCAGACGTGCACTAGCAAGCACTGCAAATTACAGACCCACTTCGACTGTTACTACAACGCGGCCATATACAGTACAAACCCGCCGTACCAACTATGTACCAACATACAATACCAACACCGGTGAACGTAGAACCTATCCTGCTACCACTCCCCGTGACGACAATTATGTAATTGTCAATAACCAACGGGTAAGAGTTGTCGAAGGTTCCCAACCCACTGCAACACCACGACGTTCGAATGTTTCGTATACCCCTGCCGTAAGAACGGTTAGCAGTACTAATGAGGTTCAAACCCGTAGGTCATCTTTCGAGGTTAATAGTAATCCGCAACCAACCTATAGTCCTGCACCATCCTCCAGAAGCGGAGGTTCAGAATCACGACCCAGTTCCGGAAGCGGATCAGGTCGAAGACGATAGACACATAAAGCCTACGACGGAAATAATTGGTAAAAACAAAAGATAATTTCTGCTGAACAAATATCAACCGAAAGCGCAGGTTTGAATGTTTAATTTCAAATGCAGTGATAAAATTTTCAGAAATCCCCAGCGGGATTGATTAACCAGATGGATGTGTCCCAGCCAATGCGATGGATTATTTTAAGGCAAACGGCGAATCTAAAAGGAAGTGTATTTATGAAATGTGTCCCAGCTGAAGATTTTATTATGCAAGCTCCATAGCCGAGAGACTAATAAAAAATATAAGTATAACCAAAAGGTAGTCAGTAACTTAAAAAATATTTACGGATGAAACCCCCATGATGCCGCGGGCATCACAACAAACCGATGAAAATCTTAAGGGAGTGGAGACGTGCGAGTTAAAGACAAAAATTAATTGTAATAAATTGATAATAAGTTAATTAAATTTATTTTCGGATGAAAAAATATTCGATAATATTAACCCTGTATTTTGTCAGTGTTGCAGTAAATGCACAATATCTTCAGGATGCAATAAGGGTATATGACAATAATTATAAAGGCACATCCCGTACTGCTGGCATGGCCAATGCTTTTGGATCGCTCGGAGGGGATATAGGAAGTATTGCCATTAATCCGGCGGGTATCGGGGTATATCAGGCGGGAGAATTTTCCTTTTCAATGGGGATGCTCTCATACGATAACCAAAGCCGTTTCTATGGAACTTCCTACACGGAAACAGGATATAAATTCGATTTTTCCTCGATAGGAATGATACTTAATCGCAAGCTCGATGCCTCCGAAGATTGGAAGAACATTAACTTTTATTTCGGTTATACCAAGATGAATAATCTGAACAGTATTTTCAATATCCGGGGAAATACATACAATACTACCATGATGAATGAATTTGTCGACTATGCCAACCAAAACCCCAATTCCCTTGACACCTATTTTGAACAATTGGCATACAATCTTTATGTGCTGGATTATGATACCATCAACCAAAGATATTTTTCTCCCTATACAGGGATCCCCCTGCATCAGCAAAGGAGTATGGAAAACTCCGGTTCAATTGGTGAATATTCATTTGGCATTGGAGGCAATTATAATCATCAGATCTATTTGGGATTGACCATCAATGTACGTGCGGGATATTATGAGGATATATACCACCATACCGAAATAGATGTGGACAATAGGATAACCGACAATTCCTATACTTTCAATTACGAGCTGATGACCTGGGTAAGCGGCTGGAATGCCAAACTGGGGGTAATATATCGTCCTATTGAACCTTTACGGTTGGGATTAAGCATTCATACCCCTTCGGTGCTGCAAATTCGGCAGGAAATGTATACCACTATGACAGCTGTTGAAGACAATGGAAAACAATGGAATGAAGTACCGAGGGATACACAAGGCAATCCCTTAGGTAATTTTCTGGACCACTTTACGTTTACCACCTCATTCCGCACGGTTTTGGGTTTGTCGTACCTTTTCGGGGAACGGGGCTTGATAAGCGTAGATTACGAACGAGCCGATTATAGCAGGATAAAAGTTACCAGTGCTGATGACGAAGGGAGCAAAAACAATACAAACGATGCAATCAAGACTTATCTACGACCAACCCATAGTTTTCGGGCCGGAGGCGAACTAAAAATAAACAGCTGGTATGTACGCGGGGGATTTGCCTTTTACCAGAGCCCATATCGTTCGGGCGAGTTCAATGATAAGGCACATACCTATGTGTATGCTGGCGGTATCGGTTACAAAACCAAAAGTTTTGCCCTCGATTTTGCTTATACCTTAACCCAACGTTCCAATGACTATTTCCTCTATTCTGATGAAAACCTGAATCCTGCACAATTGAAAACAGCTATAGGTAGCTATGTGTTGACCATGGGCTTCAGGTTCTGACAAAACTCAGAACAGATTACGACGCCTGAAAATCAGTACACCGAGAAAAGATAGCACAAGCGATCCTACTACCACATAGAAAAAGGCATATTTAGAATCCTCGAAATGATTGTTCAGGTTCATCCCAAAATAGCTTGCTATAAGGGTAGGAATCATCAGGATAATCGTGATGGACGTTAGTTGCTTCATCACATCGTTGAGGTTGTTTGAAATGATAGAAGCAAAGGCATCCATAAGATTGGCCTGTATATCGCTGTAAATCTGTGACATCTCAATCGCCTGTTTTATTTCAATAACAACATCCGACAGCAAATCCTCATTAAGATCGGGACTACTTGCAAAACGTGACCGCTGCAACTTCTGGAGTAAAAGTTCGTTCGATTTGAGTGAGGTTATGAAAAACACAAGACATTTTTCCATTCGCATCAGATTCTGAAGTTCCTTATTCTGCGTCGAACGCTCAATTCGTTTTTCAATTTGAGTTGTGCGAACATTAATATCCTTCAGATAGTGCAGGTACAAACTGGCTGAACGGTGAAAAATCTCCAGCACAAAGTTGATCTTATTCTCAATCTGAATAGCCTTTGTTTTTACTGGATAGAGTATACTACGGATAACATCATTTTCATACAGGCAAATGGTCACGATGTGGTGGGGAGAAATAAGAATACCCAACGGAACAGTAACATAAGGAACATTGCTATCGGTACGGAAGACCGGGATACGGATAATAATCATCAGCCAACGCCCTTCACCTTCGGTACGGGAACGTTCGTCGACGTCGAGGATGTCGTTGATATAATCGACAGGTATCCTCAGTTCGTTGACCAAACGATCTACTTCATCAGGCGTAGGATCGGTAACATTGATCCAGCATCCTTTTTCAAATTCGTCAATTTCTATAAGCCGGTTGGTTTGTTTCCAGATTGTCAGCATAATAATTCTCTTTTGGCAGTGATTTTAATTTTTGTTTTTCAGCACACAGGCTGTACGAGTCAAAAAATTAAAATGCAACTACCAAAAAAATGAAAATGTAACAACTGCTTGGTTACCTGCTGACGCAATCCTTTGGCTTGCCAGATAAATAACTTTAAAATACTTCGATTAAACATTGCGCCTTCTTTTTTCTCCTGTCAATTGAAGGCGCATGTTAATAATGGCCTCAATTGATACAGGAGGGATTAAACTTTAATTTACTCGGGCCATCATCCATAAATCAACAAGTGTTGGTTTGGCTGCAAAGGTAAAGTATTTTTTTAGAAAGATAGTATCCCAAAAAGTGTGTATGAGATGTCTTTTATTTTCATACAAATGTATTCATTTTTTTGCT
>Ga0138355_1066683_pt1 | contig 10556 bp, 8 predicted proteins | sample YNPNP_1300MetaT_FD_101540 | JGI IMG/M metagenome (GOLD analysis project Ga0138355, IMG submission 101540) | Anoxygenic and chlorotrophic microbial mat microbial communities from Yellowstone National Park, USA - YNP NP_1300 MetaT (Metagenome... ...
CCCAAATTGGTGAAATTTTGGATAAACTTACGCCAGCTGGAAGTGTTACTGGCGCTCCCAAAATTAGAACTTGCCAAATTATCGACGAAATCGAGAATTATAATCGTGGTTTTTATACTGGAGTTGCTGGTATCTTCGACGGTTCAAGCCTAATTAGTTATGTATTGATAAGGTTTATAGAAAATATTGATGGGAAGCTTTATTTTAAAAGTGGCGGCGGTATAACAACATTAAGCAAAGTTGATGATGAGTATAATGAATTAATTAAAAAAATTTATGTGCCTATTATTCGAGACCATTAAAATATCGGAGGGAACTCCACAAAACTTGAAATATCACATTAATAGGATAAGAAGTTCACGTCTCAATTTATTTGGAGAGGCATTTAGTAATGATATTGAAAAATTTCTATCAAATTTCACTTTAAACTCAAATAAAAACTATAAATTGAAAGTTTTATACTCAAAATCAATAATTGATTATCGAATATCAGAATATTCAATTATACCAAAAAGAGGTATTAAATTTTATGAGTTGCCTGAACTGAAATATCCATACAAATTTGTTAATCGTAAAATTTTTGAAGAAATCGAAAAAGATCTTGAATTGGACGAAATCGGAATCATTACCCAAAATGGTTATTTAACTGATGCAACATATGCAAATATCGTTTTGTTTGATGGAACTAATTACTATACTCCCGATAATTGTTTGCTTAATGGCACAAAACGAGCAAAACTTTTAAATGAAAAGAAAATTTGTTCAACACAAATCCATATAAGAGATTTAAATAAATATAAAAACCTCCAAATTATCAATGCAATGATAGATTTGGAGGATAATCTAAAAATTAATTTACAAACTACTTAGTTGTAACTTGTATTACATTCGAATAGTTACTCTTGTTTCCACGGGCAACAGCACGAACTCTCATATAATAAGTTTGTTTGCTTTCTAAATCTACAACTTCGATTTCATCAATGTCGCCAACGTCCAAATCCGAATATAATTCCAACCGATTTACAAAATCCTTATCAGTTGCAATGTCCAAATAATAGGTTGTTGCTCCATCAACTTTGCTCCATTTGGCAACAAAACCGTCGTGGGTGATTAATTCGGGCTCAAAAGCTTTTGGTGGAGGTAATAATGTTCTGAGTTTACGAGGATTGTTTCCCGATGGTTTTGTGAGATAATTTGCAGATTCACCATCTCCATTATATTCGAATACTTGAACAGTATATTCACCACTTTCGAGGTTTTTTACAACTAAATCCACCATCCTATCGCCACCATTATAAACAACATAACCAGTGCCTAATTTGCTGTCTTTACTGCCATAGTTTGGATTAGCAAAATATCGAACACCATCTTGTGGAATGTTGGACTGATCACCTTTGGTAACTACAACTAATCTTTTTTCTCCATTTCCACGAAATAGGGATATTTTAACAGAATTTTCGGTAAGGTCACCAAATGCAATGTTCATTGCCTGTTCTGTTGGTTCTTTGGCTAAAGTGGAAATATCCGTAAACCAAATTTTTTCAACTTTTTTATCATCAATTCGCTTATAGACAGCAAATTCGTACTTAGTGCGTGGTGTTAAGCCTTCTATTGTATAATCGCCAGCTTCATGTTTTGAAGTTACAATTAAGTATATATCTTTGGATAATTCCAATTTGGGATTTAAAGTAATTGTTTTCTCTAAGCTCAAAACATCTTTGTCAATTTGTGTTAAATTGGTCGGCATTTTGGATAGAACACAGTAGATCAGCAACTTTCCGGGATTTTTGAAATTAAATGCTGCAGTTGTTTCGGTTCTATTTGTAATCTCGACCGAAATATTATCTGTGCTTGTATTTGTTGGAGATTTTTTTTGTGCAAAAATTGTATTTGCAAGCGTTAACAAGATTAGAATTACAAATATTTTTTTCATATATGTACCTTATTTTTGTTGATTTCAATGTTTAGAGATACGATTCTTTTATTTTTCTAATTTAACAGAAACTACTTTTGTAACACCTTCTTCTTCCATTGTCAATCCATATAAAACATCTGCTGCTTCCATTGTTCTTTTATTGTGTGTTATCAAAATAAATTGGATATCCTTTTCTTTACTAAATTTTTTGATTAAATTAACGAACTTATCAATATTGTTGTCATCAAGTGGAGCATCTACTTCGTCCAATATACAAAATGGGCTTGGCTTTACCAAATATATTGCAAAAAGCAACGCTATCGCTGTTAGTGTTTTTTCGCCCGCTGACAATAAATCAATAGAACTTGGCTTTTTGAATGGTGGTTTTGCCGATATGTATATTCCGGCTTCCAAGACATTTTGACCTTCCAATGTTATATCGGCTTCGCCATCCTCTCCAAAAAGCAATTTGAACAAGTGCTTGAAGTTTTGACGAATTTGTTCGAATGTAGTTGTAAATTTTTCAACTGCAATTTTATTAATTTCATCAATGGTATCAGTTAGTGTTTTCTTGGAATTCTCCAAATCATTCATTTGGGTTAACAAAAAGTCCAAGCGTTTCTTTTGCTCTTCGAAATCTTCTAATGCTTGAAAATTTATGTTACCCAATGCTGCAATTTTTTCTTTAATCTGAATGATTTCATTTTTTGAAGTTTCGAAATCGAAATGATTAACTTGGTCAGTTGTCAATTGATTTTGTTGTATGTATTCTTGGATGTCTATTTGGTATTGTTCCTGGACAAGTTGTTGTATTGTTTGGATTTTAGTGTGTATTGCAGCTTTTTCAATATCAATCTGATGCAAATCTGTTTGTAGTTTTTGATAATTTTTTCTATATTGGTTAAGAGTAATATCATATTGGTTAATTTGTTCCTGGTGTTTTTTACGTTGTAATTCAAATACTTGCTTATTCTGTTGTAATTCATCCAAAATCAATTGAAGTTGGTTTCGTTGTTCAAATGATTCGATCATTTGATTTTGTAGGACTTTTTTGGTTTCAGCATTTGATCGAAGTTCTTCTTGTTTACTTTGCATTCTTTTCTTTGCATTTTCGGTCAAAGCTGTTAATTTTTCAATCTCGGAATTGATGTGCTTTAAGGTTTCGGTGTTTTTGGCTAAATCAATTTCTAAAATTCGAATTTCCTTAATTTGTTTATCTAATTTATATTTCAGAGTATTATATTCATTTTGAATTAATTCAAACTCGGACTCCAATACTTCAAGTCCACTATCGATTGAATCAATTTCTTCGGAAAACTCTGTTTTTTCTTGACTTATTTCTTGACTTTCGTTAATAAGTTGATTTAAAGTAGCATTAGAATTTTGATTTGAATTTTTTATTATTTCTATTCTATTAATCTGGCTATTAATATCATTTTCAACCAAATTTATTTGTTTTTCGATGTTTTTGAGCTCGTTTTCTAAGTCGGGAATGGCGTAATTCCAAATTTTAGATTGTTCTTGCTTGATTATTTCTTGCAATCCTACTATCTTGCGTTCTAACTCATCAATTTCTTTGGATAATCGGTTGATTTTGTTTTTTCGACCTATTATTGCTTCTTTTTGGGAAAACGATTCGCTCCCACCGCGTATAATTCCATTTTTGTTGAACACTACTCCATCTAATGTAACCACCTTTTCTAGCTTATACTTTGTAATTACATCTATAGCAACATTAACATCTTCAACAATAAGAATATCTTGTGCAATTTGTTTTAAATAATCTCCGAACTCTTCTTTGATGTCTATGAAATCACTAAGATATCCCAGAACACCATTTTCGTTAATTATAGACTTATCTATGACTACTTTATCATCATTCTGTTTAAAAACAAAATTAGCAAGACCCTTTTTCTTATCTCGTAAAATTTGGATTCCAGACTCAATATCGCTTAGGTCGTTTACAATTATTGCAGAAATAGCATCTTCGAGTGCAACCAATGCAGGATGCTTGTATTTTTCGTCAATTATGATTATTTCTCCAAACATAATTCTTTCTTTGCCATCAATCCATTCATCATTCGATAACAAGGTTTTTATAGATTCGTCTGTAACGACAATACTTTCCAAGAATTTCTTTTCTACTTGCTTTTCATTTAGTTTTTTCTTTAAATTTAGTTCTTCTTCTCTTGAATTTTCGATAATTTTTTCACTTTCGGTTTTTGCTAATTGTAATTCTTTTAATTTAGTTCTAAGAATGGTAGCTTTCTCGCTCAAATGATTGCGTTGAATCTTATGATTTTCAATAAGTTGATTTAATTCCTCTATTTGTTGGTTGTATCTTAGTATTTTTTGATTCTCCTCCTCAATTCTTTTTTGAATCTTTTCAATACTGGATTTATTCTTTTGTATGATCGAAAGTAAATAATTCTTTCTATTTTTAAGTTCACCAATTGTATTTTGTTTTGCAGTTAAATTTTTTTGAACAACAATAAATTCAGAATTGATATTGGATTCTTTGTCTTTTTCGTGATTTAATTTATTTTCCAAATCTGCTTGATTTTTTAGTAAATTTTGGTATTCAACTCGCAAATTTTCAATATTTTGAGTGTTTTTGCTAATATAGTTTTTCGAATCCTCAATTTCTTTACTTAATGAATTCTGAAAATTTTCGATATTACGAATTTTTTCTTCATTGATTTTAATTGAATTGTTTGCATCAGAGAGTTGGGCATTGACTTCAATTTCTTGTTTTATCAAAGACTGGTATTGCTCATCAGTTTTTTTGAAATTAAGTTTGATTTCGGCTTGGAATTTTTCTATTTCGCTGATTTCCTTTTCTAATTTGCTTAAATTTTGGTTTAAAACAATATATTGATTTTCGAAAATATCTAATTTAGACTTATTGTTCAACAACTCGAATGCTGAGTAATTCAATTCCAATTGTCTTAATTCATTAATTAAGTTGTTGTATCGTTTGGTTTTGGAAGCTTGGCGGGAAAGAGAATTTACATTCTTTTGCACTTCTTGTAAGATATCATTAATTCTATCAATATCCAACGAGACAACTTGCAACTTTTTGGATGCTTCTTTTTTATTTTGTTTAAATTTTTTGATTCCAGCAGCTTCTTCGAAAATTTCGCGTCGTTCCAATACGTTTCCATTTAGCAAATTCTCAATCATTTTCAATTCTATAACAGAATAGGAATCGGCACCCAAACCAGAATCCATAAATAAATTTTGGATATCTTTCAGTCTTGCATTTTGCTTATTTATTAAATATTGGCTGTCACCATCACGATAAAGACGACGTGCAATGTTGATTTCGTCGAATTCAGATGGTAAAATCTTTTTGTTGTTTATTATTGTGATCGACACTTCTGCCATTCCTAATTGTTTACGGTTTTTTGAACCATTGAAAATCACATTTTCCATCGTCTCCGAACGCAATACCGAAGTTTTTTGTTCTCCCAAAACCCAACGAATTGCATCGACAAAATTTGTTTTTCCAACTCCATTTGGTCCAACAATTGCACACAATCCGTCTTGAAACGACAAAGTGATTTTATCTGCAAACGATTTAAATCCAACAATTTCTAATTTAGATAAATACATTACTTTTTATTTCTTTTTAACAAATAATATGGAATTAAAGATAAAATAGTTGTGTAAATAGTACTTCCAAGCCATTTGTAAATGAAAGAAATCCAAAAGTCAATTTGGCTGAGACGAAGGTAAAATATATTTTGTATCAAATTTGCCGATATAGCACTTATGAATACAATAAACAAGAAACTATTGTCAGTAAGTACTAATATTTCCTTATCCTTACGATAAAACAGACTTGCAATTAGAGCACTAATTAAAAACGAAAACGAACTAATTCCGATTACTTGCAGTGTGAAAATATCATATAGGATACCTAATAAAAACGCCGATACAAAACCAACAAGTTTACCTTCTCGCAGAACAATCCAAATCGAAAACAATAGCAATAAATTTGGTAGCGACTCGAATACCTCGATTAAAGGTATAATTGTGATTTGCAACAAGGCAAGAAAAATTGCAAAAATTGCATATATTCCTAGCCTTGTTTGTAGATCTTTGGTTAAATCTATATCAATTAAAAATAATTTCATTTTATGGATTGCTGATTCCCAAAAAATTCTTTAATTAAATTGATTTTATTTGTATCAGGAAGCTCTTTGATAACAACAACTTGTTGAACTTGACTATAATAAGCATAGGGTTTTACAACAACTCTATAAAAAAGTGAACTTCTTGGAATTTCGATTCTTTCCACTTTTCCTATTGGTATATCAGGAGGAAAACGGCTACTAAAATTGGAAGTCAACACCTCTTCACCTTTTTTTACTTCGAGCGTCTTTGGGATGTTGTCGATTATCAAATCACGAACTCCATCATAAGTTAAAATACCCTTCAACGAAGAATTTGCTAATATGACAGATATATGAACATCGGGATTATAAATTGTTTCGACAATTGAATAACCATTGCTTGATGCAGCAATAGTCCCTACCAAACCTGCATCTGTTCGCACAATCATTCCAAAATCCAATCCATCCGCTTTCCCTTTGTTTATTATAAGATAGTTTTTATTACCAATTTTTTCGATACCCACAACATCACAAAAAGTGATATTTTGTGTGGTTTTCTGCTTTAATTCCAATAGCTTTCGCAATTCTCTGTTTTCTTTCTCAGCTAAATAATTTCGAGTAATTTCGTTGGATAATTCTATATTTAACTCCCGAAGTATCTGATTCTCCTTTTTGAGAGCCAAAATATTGGGAAAAATAAAAACTTTTTCGTTGATAAAACCAACCAATGCAACAATCGAAGCTCTCAAACCACCAATTGTTGTAAAATCCCCCAGCGAAATCAAACTGAGGGATATTACTACAAGTGAGGTATATACAATGTAATCTCGGAATTTTATAAAAAATTCGTAGATTTTTTGGAACCAATTCATTAATATTTTGATTTATAAATTGAATAAAAATCCCTAATTAAATTAAATGCATCGGTTAATATTTCCTCGGTAGGAAGAATAACAATACGGAAATGATGACTACCGGGACGCTGACCAAATCCTGTTCCTGGAACAACCACAACACCAGTTTGTTTAATTAATTCCGAGCAAAAATGGGCATCATCCTCTACCTCTATTGATGGAAATGCATAAAATGCACCCTCGGGTTGAACCAAACTTATTCCTTCGATTGTTGCCAATTTTTCCATAGTTATCCGGCGACGATTCTCCAACCTTGCAATCACATCTTTCAAATGTTGTTTTGGTCCATCCAATGCAATTGGAATTGCATATTGTAGTGGATGGTTTGCTGATACCCTTGCTCTCAATAGCTTGTGAATAGCCTCGATATAATCGCCAACGATTTCGGGATTACCACTAACCACGCCCCAACCAATACGAAATCCCGGTGCTAAAAAATTCTTGGATAAGCCCGAAAATGTTATTATTGGCACCTGGTCGTCCAACGATGCAATCGAAACCATCTTTTTGTCATCAAAAATCAATTTATCGTAAATTTCGTCGGCGAATATCACCAAGTCGTGTTCACGAGCTAAATTGATGATTTCCTTTAAAGTTTCTTCTTTATAAATTGAACCAGTTGGATTGTTGGGATTGATAAGAACTATTGCTTTGGTCTTCTTATTTATTTTGCTCTTGATATCCTCGATATCTGGTTGCCAGCCGTTACTTTCATCCAAGTAATATGGATTTGATTCCATTTCGTATTTACTTTGAACAGCAGTATAAAGTGGATAACCAGGAGTTGGCATCAAAAAGTTTTCACCTTTATTTACCAAAGCTGACAAACATATTTCGATTGCTTCGCTAGCACCCGAAGTAATGAAAATACTTTGAATATTACCGATACCTTTTTTTTCAGCATCCCGTCGAATAGCATCCAATGCAAATTGTTCACCAATCGATGAAGCATAGCCGTTTTTGTTTTCGGTCATTGCTTTGTGGACTGCCTCGATTATTTCCATTGGAGTTGAAAAATCATAAACATTTGGATCGCCAATATTTAGGTAATACATTTTTTTCCCAGTTTGCTTAACTTGGTCGGCTAATACAATGATATCACGAATTGCATAAGTAACATTAATTGTCCTTTCGGCAGGAATTATTTTTTTCATAAAAAACTCAAAAAGTATTGAAATACAAAATTAAGAATAATAAGCAGAATTGCTTCAATCAGACAATTCCATTAACTCATCCAAATCCCCGTCGAAACCAGATAAATTCTGACAGCATTGGTGGTCGTCGATAGGTTCGATAATTTTATTCTCGGATGCGTATTTATTCACTTCTTCGAGTGTAAAGGTTTTGAAAATGTGATTTGTTTCGTCAAAAAATGTTAGAGTTTGCTTAAAAATATCAAATTTAACTAATTTATATTGAGACGAATCGATTGTCATTATTGCACCAATGCGTGGAAACCTCTTTGCTTCCTCGGAATAAACATCGTATTCATAGAGCAAACAGCACTTTAGCCTTCCACAATAACCGCTTAGTTTGGTAACATTCGAAGTTAGCTGCTGCACTTTTGCATGCTCAACTGTGATGGGTTTGATCTGATTTAAAAAAGAACTGCAACAAATTTGACGACCACACACACCAACCCAACAACCAATTCTTCGAGCTCGCTCCCGATGTGTTATTTGTCGGAGCTCGATACGCGTTTTATAAAGTTTAGCCAATTCTTTGACTAATTCTCGAAAATCCACTCTTTGGGGTGCAAGAAAATATATGGTCAATTTGTGGTGATCTAATTGCCACTCTGCTTCGGTAACTTTTATTTCCAAGTTCATTGAATTCGAAATTTCTTGCACTTTTTTCACAATCGAGGGATGTTCGGCCAAATTAGCTTTAAAGCGTTCAATTTCTTTGGGGTGTGCTTTATGCTTTATCGATAGGACAGGGGTTTGTTTTGTTAATTCCCATTTGCGATAAGCCATTTTGTCGAGCATTGTAACCCGACCGATATCCACTCCATTTTCGGTTTCGACTACTACCCAATTATTCAAGGATAACTTAATATCCTTTGGGCAATAGAAAATTTCCTTTCGTTTATTCTGAAAAGAAACTTCGATAGCATTTGTCTCGTTCAAAAGACTGGATTTGTCCTCTGGTTTAGGTATAATTCTGGGCTGGTCATTTTTACTTATGTGATTATCTTGTTTATTCCCATTTGTAAAAGATAGACTTTCCTCCAAATTCCCAGATAATTGTTCATTACTCCCGAGTTTATTTTCGAGAGCGTGATTTGTGTTGCCGTTTGTGTGTGATACCTCTTCGGAGATTTGGGTATCGGATTTATAATTATTATTATTGTTCATTGAAAACTAAATTTATTTATAGTCTCGTCTAATAAAACTTATGCCAAAGTGCTCGCAATCCTAAATATAAATTTACTAAAATTAATTGAATATTTACATTTTTTTTAATTAAATTTATAGATTTTTCTATTAATTTTATTGCTTCGTTATAATCATAATTAGTTATATTTGAAACAAATCTTTCGATTACTTCTTTCATATCTAAATTAATTATTTTTAATAGTTCTTTGGATTTTGAATAATATAAAGCATCTCTAAACCAAAACTCGAGCAAAAGTAAAGCCGAAATTATCTCTCGGCTATCATTTTCTTTTATCAGCTTATCAATTCGTTCTATTAATTCTATTCTGTAATTCTTTTTCCGCAACGCAACTCTCAAAATATCAACCAATTCGCTTCTTAAATCCACAAATTCTTTTTCTAATTGCCCCAATGCCGAAGATATAGATCCATTTGATAGTGCTGCTATCACCTGGGCTCTACTTGGCTCAATTTTGAATTTGCTGATCAAGCCACTACTAATTTCTTCGATGGTTGGTGTATGTAAATAAAATAACTGCGTCCTTGATAGAATTGTATCCAAAATTGAGTCTTTTTGGGATGTTATCAAGATAATATGGGTATTTTCGTTTGGTTCTTCCAAAGTTTTTAGAAAAGCATTTGCACTTTCGCGTGTCATCTCTTCAGCATTAAAAATTATTACAAATGATTTACCTTTTTGAGCCGAAGAAAGGGCAATTTTCTTTTTTAAGTCGCGTATTTGGTCAATTTTGATGGTATGTGCTCCCGAAAGGATAAATCTGTGATAGGGATTAGCAGCTAATTTTTCTATCTGCAACTGTAACTCTAAAATTTGTTTGTCATCCAACTTATTCAAAGGATTGTCCGATTTTGCTTCAGTTGATTTGCCGGCTGGAAGCGAAAAAATCAAATGTAAATTTGGATGGGACAAATTATTCATCATTCGACAACTCATACACGCTTCGCACGAATCAATTAAATTTCTATCGCGATCGATAATTGGATTTTCGCAATTAATTGTCTTTGCAAATTGCAATGCCATAGCCTTTTTTCCAATTCCTTCGTTTCCATAGAAAAGATATGCCGAAGCAATTTTGTTTGATAACACGGCTTTTTGAAGCAATTGTTTTTCTCTTTCAAGTCCAATTAATTTATCCCAACCCATAAATTTTTATTTGTTTAGAAACAATAAAAAACTAAAAATAAATTTAATAATTACTAAATTTGTTCG